>BNJT01001259.1_pt1 | contig 251249 bp, 196 predicted proteins | sample 8540491 | NCBI WGS metagenome assembly BNJT01 (sample SAMD00202455, study PRJDB9452) | human saliva metagenome | host: Homo sapiens
TAATGAGTAGATAAAATGCTTAGTTTGATTATAGGTCCTCCACGTTCTGGAAAACTTATAAAGCAGTTCATCTAATAAATGATGAGTATGAATTGTACTTAAAAGGCGAATCAAAGTATAGACTTATTCACACTAATATCAATGGTTTAGCAAATTTGATCATTTTAATGGCTTTTGTAAAAGCAGTATGATAAAAATGATTTTCTTACTGCGGTTAGTCAAGAATATACGCTTAGCTCTCAATACGAAATGGCTTTTTAGATAATGTAGATAATTATGATGAATATGCCTTAAAAAGTGGCATATATGAAAATTATCATCATTGTTTAATAGTCCTTGACGAAGCTTTATAACACCTTTATTTAAAACGTTTTAATGATAGCTTGCAGGTTCTTAAGCTCATCACGACATTTTGGGATTGATATTATTTTTCTTTTCAGTCTAAAACGTCAGACAAATAGAGAATATTTAGTTCATACTGAATTAATGTATATGGCCCAGCCTAGTGGGTAAAAAGGCTTTAGTAAGCTTTTTAAGTATAAAGTTTATAGTACTTCATCGCAGGTAAATGATAACCTTATTAATTCTGAGAATTTGAATGAATCAAAATATCAGATTTATATGGCAGCAGTGGATCTAATGAGATTTATAAGAGCTATGCAACTAAAAAGATTTTATTTTCTATTAGCTTTCATAGTTTTTCTTATTTGGTTTATAAGTACTTTTAGAGCTCTAAGCATGAGCCAGCCCAATCAACTAAACAAGAAGCTAGGTTTGTTGATTTAAATACTTCAGATTCTAAGAATATAAAAAGCTATTTCGAACGATGCAGATAAATCAGATATAAACACTCACTATTTTTAACAACAATAGAATCTATCTAAGGACAACTTGCTTTCCAAGCGGTTGTAAATTTAGAAATTACGCCATTGATTTATCTTTAGATAGCTTCTTAGAACTCCTTTCTTTCTCAAACTGCCATATATTCTTACAAGATAAGAAGTCAGGCAACCACATTGATTACTTTGTTTCTTGCCATGCAGATTTTGAAAGGGTTTTAAAAGCTTGTAATTCATCAAAAGGGTTTGCAAATGAAAAATCTCCAAAACTGATTCTAGTCCTATGCTTCCTACTCAAGTAGTTTATCCGCCTTTAGAATATCGAAATATTACTTTTTAATGATTTCTTAGGGCAGATTAGTTCGATAACTGCAAAAATATTGTCATTAGTGGTAATGTTGATACCAACTTTGACGTGTTTTTACCTACGCTTGATCTAAGCAATACTGATACTTTTTCTAAGTTGTTAAAGATATTTTTAAATGTTAATGGGCTTGACTATCTGATTCAAGATAGTGTTTTGTTGATATATAATCCAAAAGTTGAAGAGTAAGCCAGTTTTGAAAGACTACATAATGTAATCTAAGCACATATCCAAAAGAAGATGTTGTATCTGGCCTTTATCTTTGTTTAGCGAAAAATATAAAATATACACTGTTTATAGCGATAGAATATACTTATTACTACCGAAAGCAGTATAAGATTATTGATAATCTTATTAATGGGCTTGATACTAGCTACTGAAAGTTACGACAGCTTAGCTACTATTATTAGCACAGATAACACAAAGCTTAAAGAGATTGACCACGTATAGAATCCATCTTAAGTCCTTTAGATCATTTCTACTTTAAAATTATTACCAACGTTCTTACGGTCGATAGTCACCAAAGTTAGTAAAGATTCCGTCACCAGTCTGTATAAATCTACTTAAAGAAAGGGGTGTTTCTGATCTGATTCTATAATCCTCAGAGTTACTGTTATCGATAACAGATAGCGTAATTGAGAGCGCGTTGTAAAAACCCCCATTCAAAAATCATCAATCGATATTCTGTAATAGTCAAAGCATCACTACCAACCAAGTTGAATATCAAGATGTTGGCTTAAAGCTTTATATCAAGTGTCTTGATTACTAATGATAGTGTTAGTTTTACTTTTGGGATCCCATATATAGTAAATCAATTTGCTTGATGATACATTGACCCCCTAGAATTTCAAGCAGGCATCTAAAAACAAACGTGTATCTTACTGATACACCCATTTCTTATCGGCGGTATTAATAGTGAAACAATTAAAATCAACACAAAAGACTATTCATTTTCGATTGAAAACATATTCTTGGCGAGGGATATAACGACGGCATAGTGAAAAGAGACTAGCGATTATAGTTTTAGTATATTTTATCACTATGCTACCATCTGAGATATCAGAGTTTTATTATGATCCAGCAGAAAAACACCTTGCTCTTGAGCGTTATTCGACGCAGCGCAACGCAAAAGGGCCCATGGTAGGGAAATGAGCGTAGCGCTCTTGGCATATATAATACTAAGTGTGCTACAAAGGTGTAAAATGTATGGTATTAGTGAAACTGATAAAAATCTTTTAAAGACTAAACTAGAAAATCAAAAGAAATTTTCTAGACAGCAATTTCTTTATGGTAAAATGGCGAGTATGTCCCCTACTCTAACTTTTTATTTTTCTAGCTGGCACAACTCTAACAGATACATTGCTGAACTTAATAACCGAGTAGCTAGCCTTAATGATTATGCTCAAAGTCAAAGGACTTGCCCTATTTTCACAGTTTTTACCTTGCTAGGGAGTATCATAAACAAAAAGCTTATAACCCTTAAGAGTGGTAGAAAAAGCTTGTTTATAATAAAAATATATCGATGATGATGACTCGCAGCGTTAGCGCAGAGCTAGCAGGCTTCAAGCTTTGGTTAGAAAAATTATTGGTTCTCGATGCTTTAGGGGTATTGCTTCAGATAAAAAGATGCTCATAACTCTACAAAAGAGCCGCATTTTAGATGGACTTGCCATTTAAATTTTCTGGTTTTGTTCAAAAAGAAAAATCGGTCGATTGTGTTCGAGTTATTAAAGATAATTTTTAGATACTCATAGCAGGGTTGAAACCGATATCAAAAACGCTACTTCGTATGTTATGAAATATATTTTTAAAAGCTCTTGATGATTTACGCCAAAACCCTGATTTGGATAATTTGACCGATATAAGCTTACCGGTATTTAAAGCATAAAATTAGACGTTTTACTATGTCGCAAAACGTTTATTAGTCTTGAAATTTATAAAGAAAAACTAAATGGCAGGGGTTGATTTAATATCTCTTACAAAAACACAATAACAAAGGCTTGCATACTGTTTACCGATCCTGAAACTAAAAAGCCTTTACAACATTTGATGACTGGCGATCTTTTGGCATAAAATAAAGGTCTCAAAGACGATGATACTTCACTATAATACATGAAAACGCATGTAGCGAGATAAAGAGCTTTGCTGGCAACTCCTTAAAAACAAAGGCAACGTTTTAAAGCTTTGCGATGAGCTTTTAAAAAGTGATGAAAAAGCCTAAACCAGTAAGCAGAATGAAGATTACCGAGTTGGTCAATTATTATCAAAGCTATGGTGATGTAAATGTCCACATTTTAGCCTATGTTGAAAATTTAATGCTTGATAGGAATGTTTAGATATTTTACACTATCATGAAAGACGCGAGTTTAAATGCCCTGATATTGATAGCTTTGTAGATAGATTTTGATTTGTAATGAATTTCAGGAGCATATTATGATTATTAGTTGATTGGCACTCACTATCCTTTTGTTATTTTCCTTCGCAAATTAGATTATTTAGAGCATTGTTGTAGTAGTTAATGTGATTTATATAATTGATGGTTAGATTTGATACTACTGAAACTTATTATTCTTTTTCTAAAATATGGGTTATGTGATTTTTCTAGTTTTGGTGGATCTTCTTGATGCCTCTGCTAAATTTGAGCCCAGTTATGATTTGTTTTGAGAGCATATTCATGACACTAAATGTTCATTTAAATACTATGCCGATTTATATCTTCTTAAGCTTGAAGTAAGTCTGAGTGGGAAATTATCGACGTATTGCAAGAATAAAGGCATTGTATAGGCTAAATGTTTTCTTTGATTTAGATATTTACGAAATAAAAGCCTAGTGTTATTCGTTTGTGGCTTAACTCAATTCAAGACGTTTCTAATAAAAGCAAAAACATTATTTGAACTCTTTTATCTATGATCTTAAAAGCTCTCTAGAAGATGAAATAATTGATAAAATCCATTATTCATATTAAAAGCATAGTCCATAAAACACCAAGAATTGAGCCTTTTACAAGCCAACAAGTAAATGATATTCTGAGATTATCTACTAGATATAATGATAGATTTCAAATATATATATTGGCTTTTTACAGGCATACCCGAACTGGCGAGATATCCTATCATGAGTGAAAGATGTTGATTTAGAAAATAGGGTTATAAATGTTAATTCACACTCGCTCTAGTTGGCGAGAATACACCACAAAACAATTTATTCAATTAGAACTATATACCTATCTTGGATAATTTGTATAGTAAAGCTTATATATTGAGAACTATCAAGACAATATTTATCTTTTACAAACTGGCACATAATGAACCTTATAGAGATACTGGCGTTTTTACTTCTGATTTTTGGAAGCCTATATATTATATGAATTCGTGCCATATGAGGCGACTTTACAATATCACGACCGCCTATGCTACCGCTATGCACTTTATGGTAATTATGTTACCCCAGTAGAGTTATCAAAGCTCTTTGAGGCCATTCCACTCCTAAAATGATTTACGATGTATATGTAAATTATCTTAATTCAAACTTAAAAGATTTTAAGCGGATATTTTCAATTTATTAATTTGGGTCGTCAAAGGGATATATATTGTTCTTAAAAGTCTCGTAATTTGATTTGTGGCGAGACAGAGAGGATTTGAACCCTCGAGCCCCGATTAAAACTGCACCCTTAGCGAGGGTGTGGTTTCAGCCACTCACCCATCTGTCAAGTAATAATAGAAAAGTGGATTATGTTTAGACCACTCCTGATAGAAGTGCTTTAAAATTTAGTCAAAATGTATTTTTAAAAATTGGAAATAATTTATGAGGTGCAAAAAGCACCTACTCTAAATTTAGAGTTCAGAGCCTGATCTATCGCCAGCGTAGTAAGCAATCTTTCAAGTTGCAGTTTGCTAAGTCTTCAAAAGCCGCAACCTCCTACGCCTCTGTCGTTGTGAAATTTTCCTCGATCACATCGACTCGCAACCATTAGAGGCTGGCGGGCATAGCAGCACAAACTGGCCTTTTGCCTTCAGAAATGCTGTTTGGCCGTCTCTTCACGCTCTGGCTCGCTGTTGTAGGCTCTGGACCACCTGCACACATCGTACACTTATCCACCGCGCCTCTTGCACCAAAGACGCCATCTTTGAATTGTGGCGCGCAGGCGGACGGCGCATAAGCGGTATCCACAGCCTATGCAGATATCTTTATCGTGAAGCACGACACCATCAGCTCTAATGTAGAAGCAATCAACCGGGCAAACAAGCGAGCACGGCGCATCTTCGCAGTGCATACAAGCGATCGAAGTCGAAATATTCTTTTCCGACCTCGCCCTCTCGTGCAATGTAATAACCCTTCTTCTTCTAACGCGAAGTGGCAGTTCGCTTGAGCCTCGTCGCAAGCTACCGCACCACGTGCCAGTCGATACATCTGTCATCGTCGCGGTAAATTCAAGTCTATTTTTATCGTTAAATTCGCTCATCTGAGCCTTTTCTCTGGCGGCATAGACCGCTTTTTGTTTCTGGGATTTTGAGTGACTATGTCATATCCGTAGTTTTGTTGCGGTGCACTGCTCACCGCCAACTGCCGAAAAGGTTTTTGTTGCATCGGGAGTCCCGTCATATCAACACCTTGCGCCTCTCCAGCCCAGTGGGCATACGAGAATATAGTGTCTGGTTTAACCGGTGGTCGATTCTAGCGCGTACCTGTGATTTTTGTGCCTTCAGGCGCGTGTACCCAGACGAAAGTCAGGTGATGCTATGCTGGCTGGCTCTGGGTGGAGTGTCTGCAGCACATCTCAGGCGTTGTGCGACTTAGACACATACTAGCACGTGTCTCCGTACGCACCGCTGAGAGTTTACAAGGGCGTCGCGCATTCCGTTATCAGAGATGCTTTTGAGGAAGTCCTTACTTTGTTTGCAAGCTTTCATTGGTATCAACGCGGTATTGTTTTGCTTTATCGCGAGCTTGGATGCGCTCGTGGCTGAGATGCGGCGGTCTTGGTGGTGGATCGGCTCTCTGTGTTGGGGATGAGTCGACAAATGTGAAACTACTGCTCTAGCTCCTTGCGCGTTACCGTAAGGAGCATGCCTTTTTCTGTCATCAGCGATTATGCCACCGTCGGTCGCCCATGCTTAGCACCCATTTTTCGCGCTCCTCGTCTGTGGCGTGATGCAAGTCACTTTACTTCTATGTTTTCTTAGTTATCTCAGGATATCCGCCACCTTGAACGCCTCCAGTTGGTGCAGAACCACTTCCTGCTAACTGAGCTAACTCGTTGTGCTCTAAACCAAAGCGGTTTCCTGAAAGCCCATGCCGCCTTGTGCCGCTGAGCGTGGTCATACTCGTATAATTTTGGACTGCCTGGGTGTTTTTCTGTCCAGCAAGGAGCCGCGGTAAAGCCGTAATATTCGCCTTCAACTGGGTGCCGGGCGCGCGAAGTGTTTTCCTCGTCACATTGTCCCAGTTTTCTTGGTGGCGTTTCAGCGCTCTGGCGTCCAGCCTGTAAGACCGATGCTCACTATAGCGGAGTATCTCGCGAGTTTGCAGCCTCTGGCCACTCGATCTTGCCGTCGGCATCGCGTATGGTACAGAGTTAGCTCGTCATGAAAACCTATGCGCTTAGCTGGCTCAAATAAAATTTCATGATCTGGCATGCTCTCAAATGAGTGGTTTAACTACTTGGCTTCTCCACTGACCGCTTCTGTTTGTAGCTACGACTATTGCCGCTACCCTCAAACTGTGTGTGCAGCAGGGAGTAGATAAACATGACATCTGTTGTGATAACGCCAGCGTCGTTTACAAAGGATCCATAAGCACTAAAAAGCTCTAGTCCGTCAAGACCTTCTTGAACTTTTACTTGTTGTGCTGTTGGTGATACCGTTACCACGATAACAACAAGCGCTTTTGGGCTATCGCCTGCGTTCTCAACTGGGTCGTTGCCGTCTTTGCCATTAAAGTACGCCAGCCCACCAGCGAGCTAGATTAAATCCAGGTTTAAACATCCACTCTGGTTTTATGAGAAGTTGCCTTGCCAGCCACTCGTAGTCTGCTTTCCACATCTTACCGCCAAAGAATACTTCCAAGTACCTTCGTGCACGCATAGTATCCAGGCAAGCTATCGGGTGCGTTTGCCATGTCGCTTGCACCTTGAACGTTGTCGTGGCTATGGGATGTACAGCCACCACCACTTACACCATGTTTCCAAGTACTGAGTTTAGCCAAGATCAGGCGATACAAGGTGTTTGAACTGCCGCGCGACGCACGAGTTGGACCCATCGCGAAACAACTGAACCTATGGGCGGTTTTTAGCACCGACTTCTGTTATCTCTTTTAAGTGTTGCAGCTGGTACGCCGATCACATCTTCAACGACTTCTGAGTGTCCATTTTGCAGCTTCTTTGCGCGTATCTCATCTATGCCGTAGATTGCCGGTCTTCCTACCTCAGTCTCTTATCTTCCAGCCATTTTCAAATATCCGATTATCATACCATGCCATAAAAGGTTATGTCTGTACCTGGGCGTGAGGCGAAATAATCAGCCTTAGCCGCAGTTCTCGTGTATCTTGGACCGACAACGATCAGCTTTGCGCCATTATTCTCTTTTGCTTAGTGTCTAAAACCAACTGGGTGATTTACCGCTGGGTTGCGCCGATTATGAAGAGATAGACTTTCGCGTTTTGGATGTCTCAAGATGGTTTGTCATAGCTCCACAGCACGTATTCGCCACACCGGCGGCTGTTGCGCTATGTCAAAGTCGACGGCGGTGATCTAGAGTTATTGTCATCCCAAACATCGCAGAGAGGGTCCCACTGATGTAGTAGCTCTGCTCGTTGCTGTCTTTGCTGAACCCAAAACATAACTTGCTCTGGGTTTTCTCGCGGTAAGCTTTTAGCTTTGCACCGATCTCGTCAAGCGCTTGCGCGCCATAGAGATGCGTTGCCACTTGCCGCCAACTCATTGGATATTTTACACGGCGGTGTGGGCGCACCATATCGATGACGTCGCTACCTTTACGGCAGTGACCGCCAGCGCTTACTGGGTGGTCTTGAGCCACTTCTTGGCGTACCCAAACGCCGTTTTCAACCTCTGCTAATACCCCGCATCCAACAGAGCAAACTGAACAAACAGTTTTTACTATTTTGAGTCACGCGGTTTTGCCATCTCTTGTGCTGATCGCGCTTCTTGTGACATTGCTCGCTGCAAAGCCGCCGCGCCACTGGCTCCTGCTAATGCAGCCATTTTAAAGAGCGATCTACCGGCCGATGTTGTTTGGCGTGGCGTTTAGTCTAGCCTGAACATTTTCATCGCTGTCTCAGAATGCACCCTCAAATTTTGTTTTGCTTGTTTGTAGTAAAAGTTCCCAATTTTGCTTCTCTTATAAAGCACCTCGGTCTTTTTACTTTTCCTGATTTTTAAATTCTCACCAGCATTTGCTGCAGCGCACTGCTAGCAGCGACTTGGCTCCCGACTAGACCGACTGGAAATTCGCGTCTATTTTGCATATGTACCCTCCGATCTTGGTTTCTTATCCTATCTCTTCTTATGCTTTTCTGAGCCTTGAAAGGCCATCAGTGTTTTCATTTCTAACTGGTTTTGGCGAGTTTAGAGCGACGCGCTCAAATGCGATATTCGTTTAGCAAAACGGCTACCATCTTTATATTCGCTATTTTGATGCTCGTATCGATTACTTTCTATAAACTCATCAATGTTTGGATTTATTATAGTTTAAAAAGCTCTTCTTCGCGCTCGTCCGATTACCGTCATCGGTCGTTTCATCAACGTAAAAACAAAGCCTACCATTTATCTTCATTTTCTTCGGTCGCTCTCGTCACGTCTGATGCTGGTTTTTGCCGGAAATTTTCACGCACATCCAGCGCAGGCGTAGCCTACTTCGCTTAGCCCTCGTCGTAGTATGAGGTGGTTTCTTGAGTGGGCGTGGCGGGTGTGGAAAATGTCGTCCGAGTCGGTGATCAGTGTGCTCACGTGGATCTCGTCAAATTTGCTTTTAATGTGCAACTTAGCGCTTGAAACTTCGTCATTTGGAAACTGTATTCTTCTATAAGATCAAGCATTTTATGTTTAGTCACGGCCGAAAACGCCCGCTATCTTCGCTAAATGCGATTTAGAAAACAGCGTAGTAAAAGCTGACTGTGTCTGGGAAATTCCTCTTTGTGCTCACCTTATTCGCTTAAATAGTGCTGCGCGAAACTATACTGATCAGTGGCTTATTAGTGTGGCTTAAAATAAAATAGAAAGTTATAAAATTAAAAAGCTTAAATATGCTTTGCTTGCATATTTTAAAAGCCCCGTTTTAGGTAGCTGCTTGCTATATGATTTTTATGCAGGTATATTCAAAATGGGTTGTTTTTGATATTCGTTTTATATTTCGTTAAATTGCAAGAGCGGGAGTAAACTTTGACTCCAAAGCATGCATCGAGCCCTCTTCAAATTCTAAAAATACCTGCTCTCGCAATCTTTGTAATTTCATCATCATGATTGAGAGGTACACGATCAAAAGTCGCCAACTGACCTTCAAAAGCTTTTCGTCGCCCATGTAAGCGAGGCCGGTGCAGATATCCTGAGGTGACCATCTCTCCGCCATTTTAGAAAATTCTTACTCTTGCTTGGGTTGATCGTGATCTTGCTTTTTACCTTTAGAAATTGAGAAGGTAAATTGGCTTCGCATTATCGCCAAACGCAGCTACGCCAGCCTCTATCACCAAAGATATGTGTACTCAAACTCGCAGACTCTGCCCTTGTGCAAGAAAACACGCTCGTTTGCTAACATACTAAGCCACTTCCTCGTCGTGACTAGCAGCGATGACAAAGCCGCAGCCATGGCCTCATGCCATCAGTTATGGCCTTGCTAAAGAGCTTTGAAAGTGCCGATATCAACGCTGTTTTGTCGGCTCATCAAGCAGATAAAATGGTGCTCTTAAAGAGGTGCCAAAGCAAATGCGATGCGCTGCGTCTGCCCTGGAGAAACTTAGCTCAAAGTGGCGACTTGTTTAGCTTCTCATCACAAGTCCTACAGGTGCTCGAGCTTCGCTAGTTCGCTCATCAAATTGCCCAGTAGAATTTCTACTTTTTAAGATGGCTTTGGTAGTACTCTCACACTTCTTTTTAAAAGGCTGGTTCAGGCGGTAAAACTGAAATTTTACGCTTGCATTTTCAAGGGCTTGGCTTGCTCTCTCTCAGAGTGTTCACGCGCTATTTGGGCTTTGCAAGCGTGAGAGCACTCGGCATGTAGGCGATGCTTTTGCCGCTGCCGTTGCTACCATTGGTGCGGTTGTCAGTATGTTATATCAAGGCTTTGGGATATTTAGGATCTCGACTTTTGCCGCGATGAGGTGTATTCGCATCTTTATCCAAATTGCTCCCTGTTGTCGAGTTTTTCTTAGCGCAAAGATCCTTCGTACTAAAAATGCAATAAATATCAAAACCATCGCATAGCGCATACCCATCAGCGATCGACCCTTGTTCGTTTCTAGCGGGAACAGCTGTGGTGATCGTGCGGGTAAAATACTTGATGTTGCCGCCTATCATCATCACGCAACGCCCACTTCAAGCGACAATCCTGCCGTATGCGGTGGCGATGACGACCATGAGCGTAGCGTAGCTCATAAAGCACGCAAAAACTGGCTTTCATGGCTGCGGCGCAAGGCATGGGTGGGATGGTTGAGATGGTGCTTTCTATCCTCATATTTTTCAACCACGCTTGCAGTAAGCGAGATGATGATAGGAAGAGGCTAGCACAAACTGGCCTAACGCGACCGCTTTTTAGCGTAGTCAGTGGAGGCTGCCAAGCGGGCGTTTCTCGCTGATGATAAATGCGCGTATAAAATAAGGCCGATCGCAGCCGTTGGCATAGCAAGAGCCGTGTCACTTAGCGGGCGTAGTGCGCGGCCTCTAAAGTCGTAAAATCCAAGTGAAAAACCAAGTGGAAAGCCTATAAGAACGGCAAAAGTATCGACACGCTTGATGTATGAAAGTGTAGCCTTGATGGCTGAATACGTTTTCAAGATCGCCGTTTAAAAAGTAGATTAAAAGGCTCAAAAGCCGTGAAGTAAAAATCAAATATTATTCCTATATTCATATTATTTTAATATGCTATAATACCATTTTTCTAAAAAGGAAAAATGAAAAAGATTATTTTTAGGCTCACTAGCAGCTGCGGTTTTGGCGTTTGGCGCTGATAATGAACAATCATGGCGACTACAACAAGCACAGACAACACTGAAACGCCCGGCGATCTACCCAGTTTATAAGGCTAAAACAGGCGTTGATGTAAAATGGACGGCTGTTGGCACAGGCGCTGCGCTGAAAAGCTTGGCGAAACTGCAGCGCGACATGCCTTTTCGTGCACTCACCAAAAGTTGATTTGTAGAGGTTTTTGGCGTAGAGCGCAAAGCTGTAATGTATAATGATTTTGTCGTTATCGCTGACAAGTCTATCGCTGATCGTTAAGGTAAAGATATAAAAGAGGCTTTGGAGCTTATCAAAAAGATGGTATCAAATTCTTCTCCGTGGCGACAAATCAGGCACAGATAATAAAGAAAAAGGCATCTGGAAAAAGATCGCTGGCGAGTCCCTGAAAAAGACGGCTGGTATATGCAAACGGGTCAAGGCATGCTAGCTACGATAAATGCTGCTGCTGAGCAAAAAGGCGTTACATTTACTGACCGCGGTACATATATAAAATATGAAGCAAAACAGAACAGCAACTGAAATGGTTGTCATAAATGAAGGCGACAACGACCTTAAAAACTTCTACTCGCTAATCGCGAGTAAATCAAAACACTGCGCAAAGCTGACATCGAGAATGCAAAACAAATTATCGATTGGGCTACAAGCAGAGGGTCAAAAGTTATAGGCGACTTCAAACTTCTTGACAAAGCCACTTTTCACGAGACGCAAATACACGCAAAAAGCTAATCCAAAGGGCGAGCAATCGCCCTACCATTCATATATAAATGATGTTTTACAATTTTTCTAGATTTATAAGATTACAGTAATTTTTAAATTTAATGTATAAATTAGATGAGACTCCTAAATTCAGTGTCAAAGTAAATGTGCAGGGTGGCATATTACTTAAAAATATAAACAAAAATATTAATTTTTAAAGTTATTTTTATGTTATAAGGAATATAATAACTCGAAATCGCGAAATATTATTCAGAAAGGAATACTATACAGAATATAGTTAAAACGACCGTGTCCGTATTGCGGGACTGGTTGTGGCATAGATCTTATCGTGGAAAACGGTAGGATTGTTGATGCAAACCAACAGACAACCATCATGTAAATGACGGTGAGTTGTGCTTAAAAGGAATGTTTTGGTTGGGGATATTGTAGTCTCAAAACGCTTAACCAAACCTATGATGAAAATTAAATGGTGAGTTTAATAAACATGGCAAACTTGAAGAGGTAAGTTTGATGAAGATTTTATGATTCTTAGGAAAAGACATTTAAAAATGGTGTCAGAAATACGGACCAAACTCTATAATGGGCTTTTAGTTCTGCTCGCTCGAATAACGAAGACAACTATGTCTTTTCAAAATTCTTTCGCGCTCTAGGAAAGCAACAACGTAGATCCACTGCGCTCGTCTTTGACACGCCCAACAGTGTGCAGGTCTTGCTAAGCACGGCTTGGAAACGGAACGATGACAAATGATCTTGTTGAGTTTGCGGCTGATACAGATGTGTTCTTGCTAATAGGCACCAACACAGTGAGTGCCACCCTATCATCGCTATGCAGATGCAAAGGGGCTTGGGCGTGGCGCGAAGATGATCGTCGTGGATCGAAAACGCACAGATATGGCTAAAAAGCCGACGTTTGCCCTAGAAATTCCAGTTGGCGCAAATATCAAAACGCTACAATACGATTATGAACGTCATAATATCTGAAAATTACAAGACAACGAATTTATAGAGAAGTACGCTGAGGGGCTTTGAGTACCTAAAAGAGGCGGTAAAGACTTTACGCCTGAGAGATTTGAGCGTGAGACTGGTGTGAGAGCTCATCATCGAGGCTGCTAGACTTTACGGTAAGGCTGGCACTGCGGCTGTTGCTACACCATGGGTATCACTCAGTTTACCGACGGCACATCAAATGTATTTTTCACTATCACGTTGGCTGTATTAACAGGAAAGTAGGCAAAAAGGTGCTGGCGTAGCCCACTTCGTGGCCAAAACAACGTTCAAGGCGCATGCGACATGGGAGCACTTCTAATGTCATCCCAGCAGGCCCAGTAAAATAGCGCCTACGCACAAGAGCAAGCACGCAAAGTTTGGCACTTTGAGGCTAAACCCGGTGCCAGGCTTCAAGCTCACATACGCACCTGATAAGATGGATAGCGGCGAGCTAAAAGTGCTTTACGTCTACGGCGAAAACCCGGTCATGCAGGCGATCCTTGGACCAGAGCACTTCGTCCACGCTACACATCACCTGAACTGCTTTATCGTGCAAGATCTATTCTTCACTGAAAGTGCTCAAAAAGCTGACGTAGTCCTACCTGCGGCTGGTTGGGGCGAGAAAGATGAGTACATTTTATCAACACATCTCGCCGTGTTCAGCGCACTAGAAAGGCAAAGCGAGCCAGTAGCTGGCGTCGAGCCTGACTGGAAAGTGGTTTTGCAACATCGCAAAAAGTAATGGGACTTGAGGATTTGACTTCCCTAAGCGCAGAAGAGGTTTGGGACGAGCTTGAAAGCTAATGCCTAAATTACCTTTTGGCGGTATCAGCTACTACAGACTTGAAAAGCTTTGGCGGTATCAGCTGGCCATGCCCTGATGAAGATCATCCAGGCACACCCAGTCCTATACACCGATCATAAATCAATGCTACCAAGCGGTAATTCCGTCTAGTGCCGGTGCTTTATGCTGATGATAAAAACAAACGCTCAGAGGTTGAGGCTGATTTAGAGCTAGGATGAATATACCAGAGGCTATCCAGTCGGAACTGGTGCACTAAGCGAAGTGCCAGACGAGATCTATCCTTGTTACAACAGGTAGAAAGGTCTATCACTACCACACAGGTACGATGACGAGAGAGTGCTCGCCGCTGAAGTACGGCGCTGGCATTGAAGGTCCGCTAATAGAAGTAAGCCTGATATCGCAAGAGAGGAGCTAGAAGAAGGCTGCTACGCTTTAGTCGAGAACAAACGTGGCGGGATCGCGGCAAAACTTCTATAAAATGAAGACCTTAGAGAGAGTGCGATATTTACGACTTTCCACTACAGCGAGGCCGATGGCAACGAGCTTGCAAACGCCGCAAGACCATGACCCACTTTCAGGCATCACACCTCTTAAGATCACTATAGCTAACAGTAAAATTAAGCGAAGAGGATATATAGCATTTAGAAAAGAAATAGAGATGGCTATGCACTCTGAAAAACCATATCTTTTCACCTACAAGATAATAAATTGGGGCAGAAAGTAACGCCAGATCTATTTTTAGTACTTATAAAATGGCTTATAATACAAAAAGCAACTATAAAATGGAAGTAAAACATAGTTAAACCTATCTTTTAAATTTAGAGTATGAGGGTACTAAATTTGTAAATTACTCTTTTTGAGCATCTTTTGGTTTGCTTTATCTACTTATAGCTCGTAATGTGTCATTCAAATTTAGAATTATAAAAAGTAAATTGGTTTGGCAACCTTTTAAAATTTAAAGCAAGAAACAAGTTGTCAATTTTATAAATTAAATCCTTCAGCCCACCATTTTAGCTTGGCTTTGTCTGGAGTGCGGAGTGTTTGCGTAGTAGCAAACCATGCGGTAAACGTAGAGGATGCACCTATCGCTGCCACGTCCAAGCGCCTTTGTGCGCTCCAGCACATCTCGTCAGCATCGGCGTCTTTTGGCGAAGCGATATCCTCGTAACCAAGTGCTAGCAGATCTGCCTCGGTTGCCTCGCCAACGCAAGGGATTTTCTTAAAATCGCTCAAATTACCTCAATTTTATTTTAAGCTCCGCCAAACTCGCCGCTTTGAGTGAAAGTATCAAATTTCATTCCTGCGCTTTCGAGGCTCGCTACATTTGCTACTGCGCCAAAGTCGTTATCCAAGCTATGCACGAGGTGGTTTAATTTACATTTCTTACGCGCAAAAATCACCCTGCAGATGATTTCGCGTCAAATTCGCGCAAAACTCGAGCGCTAAATTGCTCCCAAAAATACGTTCACAAATTTCTCTTGGGTTTCGCGTTTTCGTAGAATCGGTCTGCCACGACGATAAAGTCGCTACCCTCTTGCTTTGCGCCTTCGATTTGCAACCCTCTTTTGATCGCCCGCCTCTCGCCATAAAGGCCTAACTCCAGGGCAAAGCGTGATAAGTACGTTGTCACGTCTTTTGTAAGGCTTGCTTTCAAAGACCGAGCAGACCATGCCGTCAAGCCCCGCTTCAAAGCTCATCTGGCTAAATTCCTAACCGAGCGAGATATAGTGTCGTTATAAAACCGCTAGAATCTCGCTCTCGTTAAAGCTGAGTAAGTGCTGATACTGCAAGCACGCAGGGCGATTTTGCAGCGAGCTAAGATGCCCATAACGGTTTTCATCGCTCTCTCGCCAGCGCTTGCATGCAGATTTATCATATCCACGCCTATCTTTGAGACAACCTCGGCAGCGTCTGCCATCGTGTTTGGGATGTCATAGAGCTTTAGATCAAGAAAGATTTTAAACTCCCTGCCCCTTTTAGCTCCTCTACTAAATTGGCTCCGTCTCTAAGGTAGCTTCTAAGCCCCGCACTAGCCAAAGATCAAGCCCTTTTAGCTCACGCAATGAGGCTAAATTACTTTCATCCTTGCTCGCCATATCAAGAGCGACGCAGGCTTCGATAGATCGCCCTTTATCTTATCTAGCACGCCGTTTATAAGTACGGCGCCTGATCGCTTCCAAGCTCCTTTGCAAGCTCGATCTGCCTCATTTATGATGACAGCTTTATCTGTCTGGCTATTCATCTCATAAAGCCCAAGTCTAAGGATGGCTAGCTCTGTTGCACCAACCTTGCTAAAGTCACCATCTTTTAGGGTGCGGCTTTAAAGTTCATCTAGTTTTTCTTTATTTGCAAGCACCTCTTTAAAGGTCTGCTAGCGCCTCATTTTTACGCTCGTTTCTTATCTTTTTCTCTTCTAAAAATTCCTCTTCAAACTCCAGCAGTTACAGGAGTTTATCTCATTTGAGTAAAAGTGGTGAAACCTATCAAAGCTTGTCTCACCCTGATGACGTGTGGCCATTTTACGCTCCAAGCTTTTTGTATACGATTAACATCTCTATAACGCCTGTCATCGCTTCCAAAAGCCTTTGTTTTCCAGCCTTGCTGCGCACGCTCGATCGCTTGCTCGATGCTATCTACCGTTAGCACGCCAAATGTGACTGGTTTTGCGTATTTTAGCGTCACGTTTGCGATGCCTTTGGTGGTCTCAGCACTTACATAGTCAAAGTGTGGCGTCGAGGCCTCTTATCACCCGCCCCCACGCAGCAAACCGCGTCAAATTGACCGCTTGCAAGCACCTTTTCAAGCGCCATAGGTATCTCAGATGCGCCAGGAACTAGCACTAAAGTTAAACTTTTTCTCGTCGCCGCCGTGGCGTAAAAATGCATCTTTTGCGCCCTCTACCAAGCGGTCTGTGATGATGTGGTTAAACCTTGCGTTTATGAGTCGCTATCTTTCGTTGCCTTTTAGGGCTAAATTCCTTCGATTATTTTTCATGTTTTGCTCATAAATTTTATATTAATGCTTTTAAAATACTAACATCTATTGTTTCTTATATTAGATACTATGTATGTATTGTTGTGTCTCTGCTGACCAATAGATTTTAAGATATTTTTAGCCTAGTAATTGCTGTATAAAAATATTATGTGATATATTCTCTTCAATCTCTCTTGTAATCACTATTTTTACGCTATCATACTCCAAGCCTTGTGACTTATGAATAGAAATAGCATAAGCCAACACAAATGAGATTTTTCAATATCACCATCATTGTCTGTATTTATATTTTATCCACACAAAAACCAACAATGGATTTGTTGTCATTTTGGCTAGAGATAAGTTTTAAAGCCGGCAGTAAAAACATGACCATCTTCAAAAATCTTATCGACTTCTACTTCAAAATGAGCTCGTTTTCTTTCACTTCTATCAATGATATTTATTATTTTGCCTTTAAGATTATTATGTAAAATCACTTATAAAAATTATTATCCACAAATAAAACAGGATCACCAATTTTAAATTAAAATTCCAATTTCGGAGGATTGATTTTTGTTTACTATTTTAAGTATTATTATTATTTACTCCGTAAAGACCATCGTAATTTAGACAAAGCACAATTTCATCATCATGTTCTTTCTTAAAAATTTCATCATTTTTCGTCTAAATTTAAAAATATTTTCCCCATACACAAATTATGTTATTGCATTATCGTCATCTTTAAAATTTCTAACACTCTCCCAAAAATTTTAACAACTCATCAACATTTGTTTCTATACGGCTTTTTAAGTTCAAACAGGCAATATTTTTGGTAAAAATCTCTTGATATATTAAACCAGGTGCCATACTGTATAGCTTCTATTTTGATACGTATCTCCGACTAAAATTAGTTGTTTTGGTGGCTTTTTCTAATATCTTTACCATATCGGCATTACTAACGGTGCTACACTCATCAATAAAAAGTAATTCGCGTCAATATCTTGATTTTATTGTCTAAGTACGCAATCGTCCTTGTCATAGCGTTATTTGCATTATCGACTTTCGTTTTTAGATTTTCTATAGCTGGATTTGTTTGAGGCTAGAAAAATTGCTTTTGAGACTTATATACATTTGAAATATAGTTTATTAAAGTCCGATTTTCCAGTTCAAGCAGCTCCATAGATAAAAAGCAACTTTTTGATTTTATCTTATTCATGACATCTATTTTGCTTCATCATCTATATATTTTTACAGTCCTCGACCTTGGACGCAATAAATTTATCGTAATCAATTATGCCATTTGAGCCAGCTGTTTTAATTGTGTAAAAGAAATTTTTATTGCATTTTTCGTAATCTTTAATATAATAGTTTTCCATTTCCAATTACAAATTGCCCGATCTTTATGTGTTTTATAAAAGTAAGTCATTAAAAATCCTGAACCAAATTATCCAAATTATTAAAATGAGCTAACTCATCTGTATATATAAAACTCCATTGTCTTGGGTGTTTTGGATTATAAAATCTAGCCAGAAACTCGTGCTCTCTGTTTTATACTCAATGCGCTCAAGCAAATCAGATATTTTTGGATTATACTGCATAAACTTTGAAACAAACGGCATATCATCAAAAGGAATGCTTTGTATTCTAAATATAGATTGATAATTTATCATTTGGTTTTGTATTTGTAACCTACTTTTGGTTTTAAAATTGTTCTTTTATAATTTTTATTTATTCATTTTATATAGCAAAATATCTTAAAAAATATTAAAACCTTTGGAATTGTTTAAACAAATCTTTCTACATTCATTTAAGATACTTAGAAAAACGTCTGTATACGTCCACTGTATTTCTTGTTCAAATTTATCATATTCACTGTCTTCAAAATAAATAATATCAAGTAGAAATTACAGTCATTCCTTGTAATATGCTCATTAATCCTCTGTGCTTCAGTGCTTGAACCAAAACAGCTAAGTGTTTTTGTAAAAATCTTAGCAAAATTTTCAAATCACATGGTCTTATCGATACTATAATATCAGATATAAGTAGAATAGGCATACTCTTATTTTGAATAAATATATTGGTTTTATAAAGTGACTGCTTTTATTGCATAATTACTGTTATGCTTATTTACTAAAAACCACTATAGAGCTAGAATTACTAACATTATCCGTGGCATTGGTCAAAGGTGATCTCAATGAAAACATCTTCTTCTTTATAAAAATCGGTTTTAACTTTTCATACATAATATCTATTTTTATAACTTCTTGATTTTTAATCTAAAATCTCTATTTTGTTTTAACTTTGATAATATTTTTCATAATATTCATCTAAGTTTTTATCCAACTCAAAGAAAGGTATGTAAATTACTAAGTATTTTTAAATCTAATGTTTTTATACAAAGTTTTTAAGCGCAACATGTATTCATAATATTTTAACATCAACCGCTCTGAGTTATTTTTATCATGCGCGTAGTGATTCTGATACCTGGAAGTAGTTGTCAAAGGCTTTTGCATAAATCTAAACTCATTGTTCATATCGCCTATTTTTATTTGGTATTGATGGTATTTTCTTTAGCTTCCTCTGAGGCATATTTATCATCTAATCCATTAAGACGTAGATTTATATACATTGAACAATGCTCTACCTAAATTTCTAAGTTGAAAGAATATTTTGTGACAGAAACCCACGATCGTTTAATATTAAGTTTTTATCTATGTTTTTCACAAATGTTGTTATCTATATTTTTAATTTGATTTAAAATGTTCATTTTAATCCCCCTAAACAATTTTAACATCACCACGCTAAAGATGATGAGCGATAAAAAGAGCCTTTTTCTAAATTTACCTTTTCGTTGTTAAATACCACCCCAACTAGCACCGCTCCAGCAGCCTATGCCAGTCAGATCGCGATACGCCACCGACATAGCGATAGTCTGCATGGCGTAACTAAAGTAGCGTTAGCGACAGCGACTTTCAAGCAAAAGGATGAGTTCGCCCGCATTTTGTAACTCCGCTACTCTTTTCAAATTATTGATATACACCACTTACCTCGCAGCGAGCTAGTAAAAGTGCCAAAAAGTGTGTATCATTGCTTCGCTCTTTTTAGCCCGAGCACGCCTAAAATGAGCGTCGCTATAAAAATAGTCTAAAGAAAATTGGCAAAGCCCATTTGCTGCGTGGTCGCTGATGATCTCAGCTATAACTATAAATATCGTGCCAAAACCTACAAATACAGCATACGAGATGCTTATCGGGATGTATTTTAAAGCCTTCATAAAAGAGATAAAAGCTTACGCTCACAAAGCGCGGTCGTGAGCAAAAACTCGCCTAGCTGAAGCGTGCTTTAGCCCATATGCCCAGCCACACTCGGCCACCGCGCCAAGCAATATCCATACCTCTATTTGACAAACTACCTAAAACCCGCTTTTACTATCTCTAAATTTTTCTCACCATGGCTTTTTATCGCATCATTTTTTCTAAACTATCATCTATGTTTTGCCCAGCTATCCCCTTTAAATTCCAAAAATCCAGGGTCAAACCTTAGCTCGCTAGAGCCATAATGCCTCAAAACTTCGCCATTTCTAGTGACTTCTACCTCGTAAGTAAAGGTAGATATTGCCCATTCTGTCGCTCTTATGCAAGTTGCTTCGCCTACTCTAAATTCCCTGCGATGAGTTATCTTTATCTTTAGCTCATCGCTGGAGATTTGGATCAAACAAATTTTCTTTATGTAGCGCCTCTCTGTGATTTGCTTGTGTACTTTTCTCGACCATTTTGGGCTTTGATAGAAAATTTTGTCGGCTCGTGGTGCTGCACATGGGCGTACTCTAATAACCCTCAAATTTATACTTGCCAGCAAGCGGCACCTTTGGTTGAGACGAGGCTACAACCTACTAAAAATAACACACAAAAGTAGCGCAAAAATCGCATCATCTTTCTATCCTTTGTTTAGGCCAAATTTTCCTCTATCTTCATCGTCTGCTCGACAACTTTTCCAAGCTCGTCTAAATTGGCATGTTGGCCCCGTCTACGAGAGCGCGCCTCGCAAAAGAGGTTTATATGCGTCTCATGAGATCCATCCACCCCAACACTGGCTGCCGCTCTTGCAAGATACAGCACAAACCTGGCGTCGCGCCGCTCTTTGCCGCCGGTGGCACTTGGCATCTGCACGCTGTGAGTCGCGTCCAAAATGACTGGCGCCGATTCTCTCATCATCTGGACCATTTCTCATATCAACGACTAAATTTCCATAGCCAAATGTGCTACCACGCTCCGTTAGCCAGACGCCATTTGCCTTTGCGAGCCTCATGTCCGTCGCCACTCCACACTTGTCTCAAGCACCTTTTTAACAGGGTGCTTCTACCTTGCAACGCCGCTAAAAAGCTGTCGCTTTTTGATATTTACGATCGCTTTTTGTCTTTGCAGCTGCCACGAGCAGGTCTGTTTGGCGGCACATGCTGAGGATTGCGGCATCAGCCACTTCGCCAGCTGGCATCGCCTGTTAGCTCGCATGGATTATCGGTTAGAATTTACACTAAAAGCCGTCTACATCAGCCATGGTATCGCAGCGTGGACTTTTAAGCCCAGGCCCACGAAATGAGCTAATGCTCGTGCGTGCCTTGTCAAAGCTCGACTTAAAAGTAAAAGTCAATTTTTGGATTTTCACTACATTGACTAGCCTTTTGCCGCTGCAAAGAAACAAACTCCCTGCTCCTCTATAACGCAAGGTCCAGCGATTAATATCATATCTCCTGTTTTCTCTCTGGCAACTGCATTCACTCGCACAACAAGCACGATACCTCGCGAGTGCTGGGTGGTTGGCAACAGCATCGCCCGTAAAATAGCCAATTATCAGCGTAAAAATGACGTCAGCGTACGTCTTTCCCGCGACTGACGCCAGCTTTTATGACCAGCCGCATATGCCTTTGTCATAAACGCCTGAAGGTAATAACCAGTAAAGCCCCATTATCAAGATGAAAAGTAATGAGATTGTTCCAGTTTTGGCGTACGCCGTGAAAATAAAAATCAAGCGGTTCGTGCATCGCACTCCGCAAAGCATGCAAATAAGCCGGTAAAAATGAGCCCCAAAGCACGCGGAAGCTTAGCACGATGATGTTGTGCCGTAGCTCTTGTTTAGTTCCTTGACGACTTGCGCGGCAATAGCCGCTCCAAGGCCGCTCAAATGCCGACGATATCGGGTCTTGTTATACCCTACGGTGGCTGGATAACGAGCAAAATTCGCTTCGTCCAAAAATGCAGCAAACCAGCCAAGCGAGCTTAGTCGTTCCTTAAAAATAATGGCAGCAAGGATCGCTGTAGATATGGTATGGATACATCTTTGAAAAGGTACAAAGGCTGTGGCTATGTCATTGCGACGTGCTACGTTATATGCAAAAAGCGCCACCGTGCCCACAAAACCACGAAACATCAGCAGTGCCCACCAGTTTGTATATGAAATTATATATAGCGTAAACCACGATAACAAGGCCGATGAGTTTCTAAAAGACGGCCTCTATCGAGGGCATATCTTTACTAAGATACTTTGCAAATGCACACCAGTTGACGCAAACAGCAGGCATGCACAGAGCATATAAAAATGCTTAAAGATGAGATAAATAGACACTTTTAGCATCACAAAAACCTCCTAAATTAAAGTGGGCATTTTAATAAAAATGAGACTGAGAATCTACTCTATTTAAGCGACATGTTTATTGACTTAGTTATATAAATTATTTTAAACGATTAAGTTAATTTTTATTTGCGCGTTATTTACAGTCACAATTTAACACATGCAAAAGGGAGGTTTCGTTGGGCAAAACTACTTGAGTTCTAAAATTCAGATGTTTTTAGTTGTGTGTGTATCGTTTTGATGCAGCTCTTGGCATTATATTTGAGATCAAGGCATTTTCAAGCAAAGCTAGAACACGTCTGCAAGACTGGCTCGATGCCTAACAAACTAGCAGATGAGCTTAGACAAAGCTCTGATGATCTGACAAAGGCATTGTTAGATCATACGTGGCTATATTTCGTAGTATGCGAGCTGAAGAGCAATATAACGCCGATTTTAGACATAAGAAATGGCAAATCCCCAAGGCCACAAGAGTATGAGAGATTGCTACTGGGGACTTCAGTAGGCTGGCGGCATCATAAAACCAAGACCAGACTCAGACGTAAAGGTAGCGCTAAAAGAGCTAATGAAAAAGAGGCTTTACCGCAGATGAGTTTAAAAAGCTGGAAGCTGAGTCAAGGTCAAAATGCTCTAGTAAATCTTGAGGTAAAAAGCCTTTGAGATGATCAGAAATTGACAAAGCCGAGCCTGAACAAAGAGATGAGATTTTAAAAAGGCGCTTGAGCTAGTAGAAATGGCAAAAGAGTATCACGAGCAAAAGGCCTTTATCATGAAACCACTTGATGAGTTTTTCGTCTAGTCTCAGATAGAACTCACAGCGAAGTTAGTAATTTGCAAAGCGACCTTAGCCTTTATCGAAAATATATTTAAAATTTTACTTGGTATAACTATCTTTTGCTCTATCATCCTCTCAATCGTAAACAACAAAAGTGATACCAGGGGATTTTGGGAGGAAAACCAGCGCAGATAGAAAATGTGATCTCGGAGATCTCAAATGAAAGTAGCTGTTAATATCACGACAGATAGCCCAAAAGCGCTATGGGACTCTTGCAAGCTGTCACTAAAATTAAAAATGTAATAAGCGAAGCAAAAACAGCTCTCAAGTGAAAAACTCATCAGCTGCTAGGCTAAGCTCAACATCACTAAGTGCCGGACAAAATGCCGAAAAGACCGCACAGATAGTCTCTGAAGCTGCCTATAAAGCAAATGAGATAAAAAGAGCAGCTTATAAATTACTAGAAGAGGCAAAAAGCGGTGCAGTTGATGAAAAGGCAAGTAGGTGGCATAGAGAGCGCAAATATGGCATCTCTGAGCTTATCAAAGATAGAAAATAGCGTACGTGCTCTGAGCTACTCTCTGAGAAGATATCAAGACTAAGCGGGCGAGGCTGGAGCAGGTCAAAAACACGTCCTTTCAGTGATAAACGACATAGCCGATCAGACAAGTTACTAGCTCTAAACGCTGCTATTGAGGCAGCTCGCGCAGGAGAGCATGGCAGGCTTTGCAGTCGTTGCTGACGAGGTTAGGAAAACTCAGCTGAGCGCACACAAAAGAGCCTAGTCGAGATAAACGCAACGATAAATGTCATCGTTCAAGAGATAACCGAAACTAGCGAGCAAATGCACATAAACTCAGCCCAGATAAATGACTCAAATCGGTAGCTGAAGATGGCAAAATCTAAGATCACAGTGCTGGCAAACAGCATGCACCAAGCCATAGAGCTATCTGATAAAAACGTGAGCGACTACATAAAAACAGGCGAAAAATGTGGCAGAGTGATTTTCAAGCGATACAAACAACATAAACATCATCTCGTCTCACAACACAAAAAGTATCGAGGAGATCCGCAGCAGCAGCCGAGCACCTCAACAAAATGACAGAGACTCTAAACAATAAAACTAGATAAAATCGAAGGTTTGATCCTACGTTAACTTAAAAAGCCCTTTGTTAAAAATGCTAAGGGGCTTTACATTATGCTACTTTAAGCCGCCTTTTTATACTTTATATAAGAGAAAAATTTGTATAATCAGCCATCATAAAAAGGACAAAAATTTGCAAAAAGTAATATTAGTAGGCGAAGCCAAATGTCGGCAAAAAGCTCACTTTTTAACCGCCCTAGCAAGAAGACGCATCGCCATAACAAGCGACGTTAGTGGCACTACAAGAGATACAAATAAAGCCAAGATCGAAGTTGAAGGCAAAGAGTGCATTTTAATCGACAGCGGCGAGCTTGATGATAGCAGCGAGCTTTTTAAAAACGTAAAAGCAAAGACCTTGGCAGAGGCTAAAAACTCAGACGTCATCTTATACATGGTCGATGGCAAAATGATGTCAGATGACGAAGATGATACCATTTTTACGAGCTTAGCAAGCTGAAATCTGCCAATCGCTCTAGTCATCAACAAGATCGACAGCAAAAAGACGAGCAAAGAGAGAGAATTTATAAGCTTTGGCGCAAAAACGCCTTTAGAATTTCCGTAAGTCACAACACAGGAGTTGATGAGCTTAGCATCTGGCTAGCAAAGCACCTAGAAGAGAAAGTGCAGATAAAGGCCGATACGAGCGATGATTTTGATGATGAGAAACTATAACGACGAGGGCGAGCTTAGCGACGAGATGAGACTACGATAGCAAAAACATCAGGTTGGTATCATAGGCCGCGTAAATGTCGGCAAAAGCTCACTCTAAATGCCCTTAGCAAAGAGAGCCGTGCCGTTGTTAGCGATGTCGCAGGCACTACGATCGACCCAGTCAATGAATGTACGAGCATGATGGCGAGGTTTTTGAGTTTGTCGATACTGCTGGTATCAGAAAGCGTGGCAAGATCGAAGGCATCGAAAGATATGCACTAAATAGAACTGAGAAAAATTACAGAAGAGACGGACGTCGCACTACTCGTGCTTGATAGCTCTGAGCCACTAACCGAGCTTGACAGAGCGTATCGCTGGCATCGCCTCGAATTGAGCTTGGCGTCATCATCGTGCTAAACAAATGGGACAAAAGCAGCGAAGAATTGACGAGCTTTGCAAAGAGATAAAAGATAGGTTTACATTCTCTCATACGCGCCGATCATCAGCGTTTCAGCACCTAGCGGCAAGAGGTACATAGAATTACCCGCTCATGGTTGAAATTTACAAAACTACACCCAAAAATTCAAACATCAAAGCTAAACGAAGTGATCAGCGAAGCGACCAAGGCGCACCCACTGCCACGCGACAAAGGCAGGGGATCGTGAAATCTACTATGCAGCGCGAGTTTAAGACCGCACCTATCATGATAGCACTCATCATGAACCGCCCAAAATGCCTGCACTTTAGCTACAAACGCTACCTAATGAACAAGCTTAGAGAGGCTTTAACCTAACTGGCGTGCCTATCGTGCTAATCCCTAAAAACGTGGAGAGGCGATGAAAACAAAGAACAATAATATCGTTTTGATAGGCTACTGTGGGCGTTGGCAAAGCACGACTGCAAGGGCTTCAAGCAAGGCGCTAAAGACGATGAAACCTTGACTGCGACGATCTGCTAGAAAAGCTCGCAAAAATGAAGATAAAAGCCATATTTGAAGAGTAGGAGAGGAGCATTTAGGCAGCTGAAAAAGACCTTGCTAAATTTTCTAGCGACAAATGTCATAGCTCATCTCAACAGGTGGGGGCTTTGCGAAGGTTGACCTAAAGAAAATTGGCACTATAATCTACCTAGCAAGCTTTGAAGCGATAATGCAAAAGGCTAAAAACAGCAAAAATAGCGAGAAAAAGTCGCCAAACGTCCGCTTAAAGTGACCTAAAAAGGCTGAGCGCTACATCTGGAGCGTGAGGAGCTATATGAGAGAAAAAGGCTGATTATATCATCGAGGGTGGAGGGCAAGACTCCAAAGCAGATCGTAAAAGAGATAAGGATGCTTTAAGAAATTGGTTGCAAAGTGGCGTGAATGCTGTTTGCAACGATAAATCAAGATCAGGCTAGATGGATGTCTAGCGTGGTGTTGAGTGACCTTTGGAGTTCGTAACGCTGTAGTTAGAAGTACTTTGACGTAACATCTTTGAGATGAATTTTTGCTTCACTTTGTTTAGAGCGCTAAAGCGACAAATGTTGTGCAGTCAAATTTTAATCAAAACTAGACAATTAGCCTGTTAAACTAATCTTTACAGATCAAGCTAAACTAAAAGTCTGACGTTATGTTGAAAGTTAAGAAGTTTTTAACAAAGGATTTTTGTTTAGGCGAGACGAAAGTACGTTTTTCTGCCAGGATTAAAGTGTACAAGATTAGACTAGATAATATCTGCCCTGGATGTTGAGTAATAAAGCATTTCAGCAGTATCGTGAGATGATTTTGAGAGTTGTGAAGAGTACTAAGCCGAGGCTAGACGCTTAGTCTGCCGAAAGCTTGCACTCAAAAACTCTACAAAAGCACTCACGAGCTAAGGCGCAGAAAGGATAAGATAGAGGTACTAACCGGCCTCCAACCAAGCGGAAAGCTGCATTTAGGCAACTATTTTGCCTCGATAAAGCAGATGGTTGATATGCAAGACGAAATGTTTATGTTTATAGCAAACTACCACGCGATGACCAGTCTTAGCGAGGCAAAGGCGCTAAAGCAGAGACACCTTTGACGCTGCGTGTGCCCTTTTGGCGCTTGAGATCGACCCAAACAAGAGCATTTTTGGGTGCAAAGCGACGTTAAGACGTGCTAGAGCTCTACGGGTGCTAAGCCGCGCACGCCTATGGGCCTGCGAGCGCGCGCACAGCTACGAAAGACAAGGTCGCAAAGGGCCTTAGCTCGCACCACGGACTCTTTAGCTATCCGGTTTTTGATGGCGGCTGATATCTTGCTTTATAACGCGCAGGTCGTGCCTGTGGGCAAAGACCAGATCCAACACGTAGAGATCGCGCGTGATATCGCTATCACGATTAACAACGAACATGGCGAGATTTTCACTCTGCCTGAGGCAAAAGATCGACGAAAATGTCGCTACCGTGCCTGGCACAAACGGCGAAAAAGATGAGTAAAAAGCTACGGAAACACGAGTCGATATCTTCGCCGACGCCGAGACGCTTAAAAAGCAAATTTCAAGTATCGTAACTGACGGCACACCGCTTAGAGCCAAAGCGGTGGCAAAACTGCAACGTCTATAATATCGCAAAAGCTTTTTAGACGAGCGCGGACAGCGCGACTTGCAAAGCTGAGATATGAGCGTGGCGGCGAGGGGCACGGACGCTTTAAAACCTACCTAAACGAGCTTGTTTGGGGAGTATTTCAAAGAGGCGAGAGAGAGAGTGAGATTATCAAAACAACCCTGACGAGGTGGCTGGGATTTTTCAGAAGTGGGTGCCAAAAGGCCGAAAATGTAAAGCTCACACAACGATAGTGCGTGAAGCGGTTTGGGAATTATAGATAAGGAAAATGCAAAATGTATACCCGTATGCCAGATAGTTCACCTTTTTGTGCGATTATTTTTGTTGGTTATCTCTTTTTGATGTGATCATCTTAAGAGCAGCGAGCAAAAACTGCCACCAGGAGCTTTGCAGCAAAAAGGCAAAACAAGCCATCGGCTCGGTAGCTATTAGGATCATGCCTGTTTGTCTGCTACTTTTAGTTCTAACTGGCGGCATGATGATGAGTAGCTGGGTCGGAAGCAAGGCTGGAGGCTACTTTGAGACAAATTTACAGATCCTTTTTATGATCACATTATTAGCAATGGTGATCGTGGCTGCGGTAATAATAAAGGGTTGAGCTGCAAATTATATTTAAGCGCCCTAGCCCTTGGCAACATCCACCTATCGCACTTACGCTTGCGGTGCTAGTCGTCCTGCTTGCAAAAAGTTATGTTTATGGTTTAAGGAGGATAATGATACATTAAAACTACTTGAGACAAACTACGATGGATTGTAGACTAGGGGCAAAAACGTTAAAAGCTATCTTGCTGAGACGAGCTTTTTGCATACTTTCTAACGAAGCTAAAGCAAAAGCGCAAAGCGCTTGAGAATCTCAAAGCGATCCAAAACGCAAAGAGTAAAGAGCTGGCGTAAAAGCAAGAGCCGGCGAGGACGTGAGCGAGCTATGAGCTCAAATTAAACAAAACTGCTTTAGCTGAGGCTGACGAGATCGTTAAAAATGCGAAGAAAAAGCTTGAGCAAATTCATTTAACGTGCCAAATATCACCGACGATGACGTGCCGTTTGGCAAGGACGAGGACGATAACGTCTGCCTTAAAACGGTGCTTGAGCCAACTCAGAATTGACTTTTAAGCCAAAGGAGCACTGGGAGCTGGGCGAGAGCCTTGGCTGGCTTGACTTTTGAAAGGGCGCAAAAGCTCTCAGGATCTCGCTTTACCGTGCTTCGTGGCATCGGCGCAGGCTTAGTGAGGCGCTTGTTAATTACATGATCGACTTTAACAGCGTGCGCGGCTTTTGAGCTTGTAAATGTCCCTTATCTAGTAAGCTCAAACACGCTTTTTGGCTGGGTCAGCTGCCCAAGTGAAAGAGGATCTTTATAAGGTGCGTGACGAGGACCTCTATCTCCATCCCAACAAGCGAAGTGCCTGTGACAAATTTATACAACGACACCATTATTGAAGCCGAGCAGTTACCTATAAAGATGACTTGCTACTCAGCATAGCTTCCGCCAAGAGGCAGGCTCAGCAGGACGTGACACGAGGCGCTGATACGCCAGCACCAGTTTGAAAGGTCGAGCTTGTAAGCATCACAACGCCCGATCAAAGCGAGGGCGTGCTTGCTGAAATGGTAGCGTGCGCGAGCGACCTACTAACTAGCCTTGGGCTGCCTCACCGCCGCTTACATGCCTTGCAGCGCGATCTGGGCTTTAGCGCCGCAAAGACGATAGACCTTGAGGTTTGGCTGCAGGTCAGGGCAAATACCGCGAGATCAGCTCTATCTCCTAATACTCGTGATTTTTCAAGCCAAGACGCGCAAGTCGCTTTAAAGATGGCAAGAAAAATATGCTTGTAAATACCCTAAATGGCTCGAGCTTGGCTGTGGGTAGGACGCTAATAGCGATAATGGAAAAACTACCAAAAAGCTGAGCGGCACTATCGAAAAATTCAGAAGTTCTTAAAAAGGTATGTAGTGGCTGATGACGAGGTTGTGGTTCTAAAACCACCTGGCGAGCAGGCAGAGCAAGCGCCTGAGGAGGCAAAACCGAGGCGCCTGAAGAGATCGTCTCGCTTGATAGCATTGCAAATGACGGCGTGCTGCAAGATGAGAGTATCCCAGAGCCAATCCCTGTAAAAAGAGCAAGAGCTCTTTATCATCATCGGGCAGCTGTTTTGGTGCTCATCATCGTGGCTATTTTGCTAGTCTGCTAAAAAGATGAAAAAGAAGAGGTTGATACAACTAGCATCGTAAAAGCATAGAAAACAGCTACCAAACGCAAATTCGGCGCTTCAAAGATCGATGAGATGATAAACAAGGCCAACCAACTCTACGAGCGTGGCAATACAGCTGAAGCGTTAGAGTATGAAAACATAGCCGTTTTAGTAACCAATCTCTCTCAAACTACAACCTCGGCGTTTCGCAGATGAAACAAAGAGAAGTGCGACGAGGCGATCATCTCGTTTAACAAGGCGATAACCGATCGTGAAAATACCGCAGTTAGCGCCATAAAACGCCGCTGTTTGCTCGCTGAGAGCTAAATAGCACTACATTTCAACCACTACATCGGCCTTGCCGACTCCTTTTTGCAGTATGAAAACAGCTCGCCACTTTATAGCTACTACTATGCGCTGGTTAATTACTATAAGGGTAGATTACTACGAGGCGCTGCAAGCACCTCGCAGCTAGCACAGATGACTATAAGGGTGAGTATGCCTCATGAGCCGCAAATTTATCACTTCTTGGAGATGACGAGAGCCATAGCTAAGCTGAAGGGCAAAAAGGCGTTTAAGGCCGACTACGCTCAAAGCGCAGCTTTATGCAAAGGCTTAGCAAATACGACAAGGCAAGGGACCATCTAACAAAAGCCTATACGCCAAATATCGATCTTATCAAGATGACTGAGGCGTTAATCGATCTAAAGACTGCTGATTATGGCGACGCAGCGGCATTTATCAAAGATGTTTATGATTACAACGCCTCGATGCCGAAAGTGCAAATTTCACAAGATAAAAGACCATACTAAAGCCGAGATCTCTTTGACGTCAGCCCTGGCTCAGGCGCACTTTAGTGACGATATGTTTTTGATAGAACAAGGCGCTACGAGACGCTATTTTACTTTACGCCGTATAAGGTCTTTGACGCAAAACAGAGCATCGAACAGATAAGAAAGGGCGGAGTTAGCGTCTTTTTAGACGATACATCAGCGTGCAAATGACTACCTTAGCCAAAGTGCCGCCGCCTCAAAGGTCAACGCAAAACTTGGTGAAGCCATCGCTAAAGGCATAACTACCGATTGAAAAGAGGCAAACAAGGACTTCGAAGAGCTAGCCAAAGCCTATCCAAACCACTCGATCTTGCAATATAACCTGAGCTCTTAGCTATGCTCAGCTTGGGAATTACTAGCCTTGCGGCAAAGCACTTTATAGTAAGCTATCATCAAGATGTAAATAACCATCTCGGGCATCTTTTGGCGCGATCTGTATGGATATAAACAGAAATTTAAATCCAAAACTAGTTGAGGAGATCGGCGAAAAAGTAGAAAACGACAAAAAGCCTAAAGCCTGTAATTTATATGCCTCACTTTTTAAGCCTAGTTAGTAGCAGCAAAGTGCGATGATAAGGTGGCTTGAAAAGAGCCAAAAGAGCCTACGACGCTAAATTGGCACTTTTGATATCATTACCGCTACATTTTTCAAACAACGATGAGTTAATGTCAGCTGATGAGCTCATGAAAATCTTGCCAAACGACATCGTCGCAAATATCTTAAATTTTCATCTCTAAAAACAAAGATCAAAACATCAAAGTGCGCAAAAGCGATACAAATTTACTTTAACGATAAAATCTCGACTCAAATGCCTTTTTATCACGGCGCTGACATCATCAAAAAGCAGTACATCAAACTGCTTCAGATCTCAGGCTTGCTAACAAGAGAGCAGCGACAAGCTAAGAGCCCAGCTAAAGAGCGCGCCAAAGAATATGGGATTGATCAAACTCTAGCCTATGTGGATATCTTTACAAAATGATTTTTGACGAGAGCTTTCGCTTTATAACTGAAGCCATAGATGAGTTTAAGATAGTGACGCTGGCACGCATATTTTTGGCCTCTGTGGCTGCGACTGGCGCTGGCAAAAATCGCAAATGCGATCGCACTTTTGGAGCTTACGAGCTAAATGATCCAAGTGCTGTTGAAAACAGAGCCGCCCTTGGTTTATGTATCAGCAGATAGACAACATCAAAGCCGCCCTATATACAATACAGCAAAAACCGGCAATGTCGAGTACGAAAACCAGTTTTTACGACTTTGAGATAGATAACTAAATTGAAACTAGGCTTTTTAAGGCCTAGTTTTTACTAAACTAAATTTTTAAATACTAAGCGATATCCGAAATTTCAAAGGTTTATTTGATCTGAAATCTCACTAAATTATGAGATCATATCGCCGCATTTATACTCAATGCTCTTGCTGCTATTTTGCTTTTTGAGATAAAATTTTCTCCAGCACAGCAGGAAGCTCTCTTTGCAAAAAGCAGCTTATAAGACATGCCCATGCCGTGAGTTAGAGACTTTATCATTTACCATCAACCTCGCTCTCATCTTTTATCACATGAAGCGTTGCGTCAAATTAAGCTTTTTGAAGAGCCTCGTAAAGCTCGGTTTTGTCCTTCTGCTGGCGCAGTCTCATTATCATTTATGCAGTGATAGCTTACATAAATTGGCTTTTTATAGCTGCTTTGAACATTTAAATGATCTAAATTTAAGATATTTCTTATCTCTCTCTCTAGCGTCGATAAAATAGTTGGGCGACTTTTCATTTAAGCGTCCAGTAGGTTTTGTCATAAAAGATATAGATTACGATATAAAGCTCCAGTGCCAAAACAAAATAGTTAGTAAAAATCATCTCTTTACCAAAGCCAATAAGACGCCATAAAAATATGCATATGAGCTGTATCTATCACCCCATCTACTAGCCACGGAGCGATCTTGGCGCACATATGTGCCAAATATCCACCGTGTGAGCTACTACCATTATGACAGGTAGATGCTTCGTGGCACTATTTATATATATATGTATAAAGCACAGCATTTAGCGTCTAGTGCTTGCATAACCTCAAATTACTGGTATTCATTTTTGTTGGCAACATCGTAATGCTAGCTTTTAACCTAAAATCATCTGGCAAAACTCCGCCTCTTTTCGCAGCGTGATCTCCTCGCTAAGAGTCAAGCAGCGCATCTACCTTCTCGTGGTTATCAATGCTTTTTAGATCAATTGGTAATTTATACCTATACTTTGATAGCTCTTTATTAAGATAGCGCAGTCTATATCATCAAGCCCAAATTCGCCCCAAGCTGTGGGCGGTTGCCAATACAGTGATAATCACACACTAATGCACGCCATATCATAAGACTCTGCCATGGTCCGCATAAGATGAGTCCTATAACCAGAGTCAGAGTCTGCTCCAAGCCCAGGGATGATAACCAAAAGCGCTTTTTGCCTCTTTAACATCGTCATAACAGGCATAAAAAGGACAAAGCAGAGCTTCTTTTATACCAAGCTCCACATCATCACAAGATAAAAATTTTATAGCTTCCATCAACTAGCATCTTAACTCTAAATTCGCTAAATTTCTCTACCTTTGTGAGACGTTATAGAAAAAGCCGACGATCTGTTTTTGCTAAGCGCTCTTTGAAAAATGGGCTGATGTAGCTTGGTGGTAGACGTTGCCAGCTTGCATGAGCGAGATATTTGTCGCTTTCTCACCGCCATTTTTGGACGCACTAGCACGCTTGCTCGCATGTGATAGGTGTAGCTGTTTAGTACGATTCGTCCTCGTCATGAGTCAAGTGGGAAAAACATCGAGTATCCAAAACCAAAGCTTGGCTACAAAGCCATATCCCATCCCGATGGTAAATCTAGGATCTCTTTTTGTTATGCGCTCAAAGCCCTGCACATCGCCAAGGATGATGAAGTCAGCGTTACTGATATTTGGCTCATTTCTAAAGCCAGCTTTTGCAATTCGCTCAAAATTTCCAGCATTTACATCTTGACCGGTCGCGCTATTTTTAAAAATTTACATGAGACGCTTTTGTTTGTTTCATTAAGTGTAAAAATATGGCTCGCTCGTTTTTACCGAGATATTTGGCGTGCTGTTTGCACATCCGACAAAAACAGAGCCAGCACAAATAAAAGCTCAAATTTCTCATCTTTCACTCCTATGAGAGCGATCTTATAGCACCTTCAAGCACACTTTTTGGTGTAAGACCGATACGGTGATCGCATCTTACCATCTTTATCATATAGATAACTGGCACGCCCATGACGCCGCCAACTGCCTTGCTGAAATAATCCACCGAGACCTTATCGCTTGTGGTTTTAAAAAGGTGATGTTATGCTCTTTTTAAAAAGCTCTTATCTTTATCAAAGCCCTTACTAGGACCCAAAATGCCTATAAATTCAACATCTTTGCCGTATTGTTTTTGGAGCAAATTTAGATCAGGGATCGCAGCCTTGCACACTCCGCAGTCAGTGCCAAAGAAAAAGAGCTATATGGCTTGTCACCTATCTTTAGGGCGCTTTTCGGTCGGACTGCGTGTCGATGCCGCTTGAGTCATTGTAGTGTGATGTGGTGCTTCTCATACTGTTTGACGCAGCCCATAACTAGAGCTGCGACCAGGCACAAAAATAGAATGTAAATTTCATTTTGGCACCTTTGGATTTTCGATAGTGCGAGATTCTCTCTAACTTGCCGTGTCTTAGATATACGATCTTATCGCCGTACTCGCCCAAATCTGGGTTGTGCGTGACTAGAAGTATCGTCTTGCCATCTTTTCTTAGCTTGCAAAATAGATCTAGCATGATCCTCTCATTTGCCTCGTCAAGGTTACCAGTTGGCTCGTCTGCTATTAAATTACAGGGTCGTTTATGAGTGAGCGTGCGATACAAAGCGTTGCTGCTCGCCACCACTAGCTGGCTCTGGTCTATGCCGTGAGCCTCGTGAGAAAGTCCAACTGCCTCAAGCGCTCTTTTAGCGTCCTCTTCGTCCACTGAGCTGTGATAATACTGCGCTATCATCACGTTTTCAAGGGCACTAAGATATGGCACGAGGTGAAACTGCTGGAATATAAGGCCGATCTTTTTCACGTCTAGTTAAGCGTATCGTCCGCATTTAGATTGCTCGCATCATCGCCACCAAAGCATATAAACGCCGCTACTTGGAGTATCCATTAGAGAAAGGATATTTACAAGCGTACTTTTTGCCGCTACCACTTGGCCCCATGGCCGCTGACCCACTCGCCCTTTTTAACCTCAAAACTTATATCATCAAGTGCTTTTTACATCGCCAGTAGTACACAAATATTTTTAAGTTCTAGTGCATTTTGCATATCATTCTCCTCTTAGTGTATCTGCCATTTTGTTATTAAGTGCCCGTTTGATCGGGTAAAACGCTGCGATCGCTGCAAAAAGAAGTGATATGACCACAGCTACTGGGATGCTTAGAATTCTAAAAATCAATACTAGAATCAAATATCGCATAACCTAGATTTGAGCTAGTAGATAACCCTAAAAACGCTCCAACTAACGCTGGAGATAAGCGCTGTCACAAATGTCTCAAAGCCAAATAGCCTCAATACATCTTTTTACTTGCGCCTATGGCTCTAAGAAGTGCGATCTCACGTGATCGAGAGAGCAAGATAGCACTAAGCGTTGTATTTACGCACATTGAAGTAATGAGCAAGATGACAAGGCTAACAAGCGCCATTAGAAGTTTGATCTTCTCAAGATGTAGCCCTCAGACTTTGAGACCTTTGCCACTGGTTTTGCGACTATTTCGTCGTTGCTACATAGTCTTTGCAAGCGATGTTATCTCGTCATATCTCGCAAGCACAACAGCTTCAGCATAGTTTATCTTGCCAGCTTTGTTTGTGTGCTGGAGCCAAAGATAGCGACGTGATCAAAGCGCGTCTTCTTTGTCGCCACTTTGCCACTACGCCTTTTATCTTTACATTTATGTGTCTCATTTGAGCCAATGGCACGACTTCTATATCATCGCCTGCTTTAAAGCCAGCTTGACGAGCAAGATCGACGCCTATTAGCACGTTTTTATCGTCAAAATCAACATTTATCATAGTTCCATCTCTAACATCTAAAAATGGTTTAACTAGATTGCTAATTTGTCCCCATGACGATAGCGTTTGTCGGACCGATATTTGCCTGAGCAAAGAGATAACCGCCTCGCCAAGAATCTTGTCTTTGGCACTTTAGCGATCATTTCATTATAAGTTTTTCGCTCATATCATCACTTGTCGCCATATCTTTTGGGGCAAAGATCATATTTTGCACCATAAGTTTTTAGGCTCGCGCGAGACTTTTGAGTCGATGTCTCAGATAGACGATTGACAAATGCCGACACACGCATGCTCCAAGCAAGATCGAGATGACGATAACCATTACCTCTTGATGAGCCATAGGCTTTTTGTAGATTATATTGTAAAAAGCACTTGCTATTTGCGGTCATATAGCACTCTCGCAGGTAGTATTTGATGACGTTTCTCATTGGCATTAGCGAGCCAACGACTGAGATGAGCAAGGCAAATGCCACGCTATTGGCAGCACGATCAAGCTATGCCTATGCCGTGGAGAAAAGATGATGTAAGATATCACGTAGCTTAGCGCGTATCCTAAAAATGCTCCCGCTATGCCCGCAAAAAGGCAACTACAAGGCTTTCGCTAGCAAAAAGGGCGTACTTTCAAAGTTGCTGTTGCGCCTATGGCTTTTAAAAGGCCGATCTCTTTTACGGCGGTAAACTCACTCTGTCGTTAGCGACGTTATGCCGATGGCTGAGACCACGTAAAGGGCTATGATACTAACGATGACCCATTAGGCTTTAATTTTCTTTACGATATACTCTCCGCATCACTTACTTGAAGGCTGAGCTTTGCGCTAACGTTTGGTAGTCTCTTCTATCTGAAATGCGATCGATCCCGCACAAGCCGAGCAGTACCATTTGTCAGTACTCTGCACCATCAAGGTTGTCTAAATTTCTCTTCTAGCCTTTTAGCGATAGGTCGTTTTCTGGATCGTCGTGGCTGAGACTTCAGCTTTTGTATATGAGCCAGGATGACCTGATAGATCGCCAGCAAGTTTAAGCGAGCCAATTAGCTTATGTGTCTCATCGCCTGCACCCTTTAAGATGCCAACTACGCTAACCTCTCTTGTACCATTTTTGCCCACAAGGCCAAGCTTGTCGCCAACTTTTTAAATTTTTAGCCTTTGCAAGCTCATCTCCTACTAAAATACCTCATCCATGCAGTTTTCATCTGGGCCAAGCGCCCTCAAGTCCCCAAAAAGCCATAAAGTGTCTTTACGCCTGTAGCTAAACTTGGCTCATCTTTTTAGTCCGATATTTTTATCAAATATGTTCCCTCAAAGCCAATCCATCACTCCTAAGTGTCTTTAACTTTGTCTCTAAAAACGGTGCAAAGGCAACGATGTTATTTCGCCAAAGATCTCTTTTATCTTGCAGATATCAGCTTCTGGGAGCAATTTCGGTGATTTTAGGGTGAATGCACCCTCGATCTCGATGCTTAGGGTCTCACCACGCGTGGTAAAACGACGATATTTGAGCCATATCCTCTAAGCTCGCTTGCCACTGATCGCCGATTTTTAGCGTGATATTTAGCATGCAAGCTATCAAAAGAGAAGCTAGCAAGATGGTGATAAACGCCATCGTCTTTTGCACCTTTGAGCCTGTGATCGAGCTTTTTATCATTCTTAGTTGCATATTTTTCATTTTAACGTTCCATTTGTTTCTACATATTTTTCTGATTTGCTTCACCTCGCCTGAGTTTCGTTGCTCTCAAAGAAATATGTGCGTCCGTAGTATAAATATGATCTTGAATCAAGATTGCTCACCTTTTTGCGACTAACTGGGTCAAGTACCATCTTTTTCGACGACCTTGCTAAAGTAGTTTGCCCCTGCGACGATCGTTTTGTAATCAACTATGATATTTTTACCATCAAAGGTAAATGCCATAGGGATCGGGTTACAACCACCCTCTTTGCCAACTGACGGCAAGCATCTCAACATTACAAGAGATACAACAAGGTCATTTCCTCTTTTATATAGCCCATATCGCCGCAGATCACACACGAGTCAAAGACGATGACAGGCGAAACGCGGTCACTCAGCGGTTTAATAAGAAAAATCTTATCTGCTTACCTCATCTGTGATGTAGGCAAATCTGTGAAGTTCATTATCTTTTAACATATCAACATCAAATATAAGCTTTATCTCCCACTGGCTCTGCAACCAAGACCGGCTCTGGAAATTTGAGGCGAGGGCGAGATGCGTAAAAGATCAAAATAAAGTGAAAATCCAAGGCTATTAAAACGCTGCAAAATGCAAATTTGCATTGTCGAAGATATTTTCTCTAATGGCTTTTTGTAAAGCGGTATTTGATAGAGCCAAACGTCTCTTATCGATACTCTTTGGCCAAAGCAAAGCGCGATGATGCACAAAAGAAGGATCACTACTATGTAAAAATAGGCACCAAATTCCTGTGACGTAGATGCCTTTTGCGCTGATAGATAAAAATTCGAGTGAGCTCGCTACTTATCTTTAAAGCGCCTGCACGCAAAAGCTCAAGTGCAGTTTGTGAGCTTCTATCAACTAGTAAAAATACTAATGTGATAAGAGCTAAAATACAGCTACTGATGATGGATGCTTGCTTTTCAATCGAAATGAAGAAAAATAAAATAGTATCAAGATCATCGCAAAGATCGTCAAAAAGAAAGCTTTATGACTGAAAGCGTGTCAAGCAGCTCGCCACCAAATAGCGGGAACAAAGCGCTACTTCGAGCTGTAGCCAAAGCCAAAGCCGATGCCTAAAATAGAAAATGTTACGATTTTTGCTATCTTAAGCTCGAAAAATATCCATAAAATGCTAATTAGTAAAAACCAGTGTCACAGAATCTATGGTACTAAACTGGTCATCAACAAGCGCATCGACGAGCAGCTTTAAAGATAAGCACACCAGCAACAACGCCAAGAAATGACGGTAAAAAGATCGTTTTTAAACTTTTGCCATTGTTATTTAAGGCAAAAAGCGTAACCAAGGAGGGCTCAAAAAGACCTGATAGAAGTAAATTGACATAACTAAACCCTATGAGTATTCTTAAAAAGGCGAGAACGCCCCAAAGTGACTATTTAACAGGACCACCTGTCCATTGAGGGTTAAGCGTTGTGAAAGGCTCAAACCATTTACCAACACCAGTCTCTTTGTCAGCGTGGCGACCAAAGCCTTGTTTTTCTGGATTGTCGATGAATTGGCAGTTCATAGTTACCAACACCCGTATCCATTTTTACGTTAGCGCCGTAGTGTGGGCCATCGCTTGCAAACCATTGGCATAAATGTACCTTTTTAGTTTTACCATTATCAAGGTTTTTAGCCATAGTTGATCTCTAGGTATGGATCCACTGCCTTCGCCAGCCGTTTTGTTGCCTTTTACAGCGTGGATGTCAGCTCTAGGTGAAGATCAGCTAAGCTTGGAGCTGAGATCAACGTTTTTGGCTCCATGTCGATTGGCTCAAGATAAACTGCAGCTATTCTCCATGCCATTAGCCTCTCAGGCTCGCTGATTGGGTGCTCTCCAGCAGTGCAAAACCAGCTGCTAGGCTATGCTAGAGCTGAACTAAAAATTTTATTCATTTCTCTCCTTTTAAATGAGATTAGTTTTTATTTTGTTTTGATTTCGATAACGATCCCTGTAATTAGCAAGAACTCATAATGATTTGAGGTATTAAACTCTCGTATTATGTCATAAGTCCCTAGCCGAGTCTCTCATCCAGTCAGGAAAGATTAGTCCTTTTATGATAGTTGGGATGAAACGTGCCCTCAACTAGCTCGCCAACACCTTGCCAACAAAGACGATCGATATGTAAAAAGATGATCGCTGATGTAAAGTATAAAAATGGCTTAATAGGAATTTTAATAGCGAAAATTTTTAAATAAAGAAATAGACTATTAAAAGAACGATAAGACCTGCTAAACAAAGCCAGCTGCGATCATTGAGTAGCCAGCTGAGTCTTTTTGCGTCAAAGATAAGCGGCTTGATAAAATACGCACTGTCTCAGCGCCCTCTCTAAATACCGCTAAAAATACAGTCCACCAAAGCATCGTGCTTGGAGCCACTTGAGATAGACTCCAGATAAGTGAGATTTGATATAGTCGTTCCATTTTTAGCGCCAGCATTTGAAAGAAGCCAGAAGCCAACATAAAATAGAAGTCCCACTGCAACAAGCATCGTGATGCCTTCCATGAGCTCTCTTTTTGACCTGCTGCCTCGCCAGATGACGTTCATTATCCAAGCCATGACAAAGCTTTAAGATGACAGCCACGCCAACTGAGCCATATACGACCTTGCCCATAGATTTTGCATTGCCAGTTTTTACAAGATATGCAACAACGAGCTGCAACGATGATAAGAGCTTCAAAGCTCTCTTAAGATGATAGTTAGTGCCCAGATAAATAGCGTCCAAGGTGAGCTTTGAACCGCTAGTTTTCTCAGTGCAGCTGCTAGCTGAGATGACATTTGCTTGCGCTCCTTCAGTGTTTTTCGTCTGCGCCTCGATTTCATATACAAGGTTACCAAATGTAGCTCGATAGCTGTTTTAAATCTACATCTATCGCGCCTACTTTGTTCTCCATGCGCCGCTACCTTCGAAATTCGTCAAAATAAAGATGCTGCACGTCGCTCATCGCTTTAGCGGCGTTGCTACCTTTCATCAAAGCGCGATCGCTGCTTGGACTTCTGTCGTTTATATTTTTAACAACCTGAGTAAAGTCTGCGCCAGTCTCCTTCAGCGCTCACATCAGCACCGCTCATATCGACTTTGCGAGCTTAGCCGTATCGGCTGGTAGCTTTTAGCTATGGCATCACAAGCTATCTTTTTGATCTCATTTAGTTTGTTTTTGAAGTCATCTTTTTGAGATGCCATTTTAGTTACGTCACTGATCGCCCTCACCCATCTTTCTTTGGATATCGCAGCGTCTATGCCCTTGCCATTTTCTGTCGTGCTGACGGATGGCGATTTCAAGCTGGGTATTTCTATAGTCATTAAACTGAGCGTCTTGAATGGCGCTTTTTGCCTCTTCTTTTTATCGCCTCGTAGTTTGTGATAGCTTTTTCTAAAGTGCAGCCATTTCGGTCAAATGCCGACCTTCCACTCAGGGATGATTAGACGTGTCAAGCTCGCTATCTAGCAGGTGCCGCTGGCGTATCTGAATACTCGCCAACTAGTCTATGGCCTGTTAAACAGTCGGCAAACACCTCGGCGATCTCGCCATTTATCTTATCAACTCTTTTGTGCACGTCATCAGGCGCTTCGCCAGCTTTTCATAGCCTTTCTGATCTCAGCAAACTGCTTCTCCATAGAGTAAGCTTTTTCTGGCCCTAGATATATGAATGGCTGCCTCGACGTCTTCAAAAAGACCAAAGTAAGCATTTTGAGTGTCAGCTACGGCTTGTTCGACATTGCCAGCTCTATACTCAGTTATTACTTTTGTAAAGACTCTTTATCTGAGCAGCAACCTGCTCGGTAGTCTTCGTTTTTGCCATCAGCCAAACTGGCAATAGCATAATAAGCGTCGATTTGCAAAAGTATTGCTCATCAATTAAACCACCTGTAAAATATATTTTTGCTCGAATATTAGCAAGCCTTTACTTTGACTAAAATAAAAAACGATTATCATAAAGTAGTAAGAATTTGAAAGTACAAATAATATTTTTATAAATAGATAACTAAACTTGTAGTGGGACATTTTGAGAAGTTAAATTGAAATTGTATCTAGATATAAAAATAGTTATAGTTTTAATGGTTTAAAATAGTAATTTGGCAATAAAAGTCAATAAATTTGAGATTATAAAATATCGCTAAAGGTAATGTAAATTGAAAATTTAAAAAGGAGGCAGGCGCCCTCCTTTTGGATCTTAGATGTTTAGTCCGGTATTTCTTAGCATAACACGCTTACGATATACGTTTGAAACCTCAGCAGCGTCGCCAACTAAAAGCGCATTTGTAGCGCAGATAGCCGCACACATAGGCACTTGCCCTCAGCCATTCTATTTTGACCGTAAAAAGCTCTCTCTCCTCGTGTGAGTTAGTTGGCTCTGGGCCGCCTGCACACATTGTACATTTATCCATCTCGCCTTTTTATGCCAAATGCCCCGTCTCTTGGGAACTGTGGCGCACCAAATGGACAAGCATATACGCAGTCATCCACAGCCCATACACTTGTTTTTATCGTGAAGCACGATACCATCAGCTCTAATGTAGAAGCAATCAACCGGACAAACTTGCTCGCAAGGTGCGTCGGTGCAGTGTTGGCACGCAATAGTAGTCGAGACCTCTTTGCCCTCGATACCATCGTGAAGTGTGATCACTTTTTCTTCTATAAATTCCACTGGAAGCTCATGAGCAGAAGAGCAAGCGACTTGACATCCAAAGCAGCTGATACATCTATTTGTATCTACGTAATATTCATTCTCGCCATTTTATCCCTCCTTACTCTTTACCCAAGGCGTCTCTCTCGCCATACTCATGGAAAAACGATGTTGCGAATTTATCTTCTTCAGCCTTTTCTATGCGGCATAGACCTGCGTTAAGATGTCTGAATGTGAGTGACAGGATCAAATCCGTAGTTTGTAACTGTGTTAAAGCTCTCGCCGATAACATAAGGCTTAGTGCCTCTGGGTAGCGATCGATATATCAACGCCTTGCATGATACCAGCGAAGTTGTAAGGCATACAATTCCCTATCTGGGGTTACCATATAGCTGTGGTAGCATCTTACTTTGATCTTCGTGCCTTGCGGGCTGTGATCCACATCATATCGCGGTCTTTTATGCCATGTTTTAGCGCAAGCTCTGGTGTGTACGTTAGCAAACATCTCAGGTGTGATAGCTGAGATATTTACTTGTTCTTTCTATCATTCCCGCACCGCCCATTTGCACTAAGCGCTGAGTGACTAAATACGATAGGAAACTCTTTTGACCAGTCTTTTTGCTTGTTGCTCTGACTTGTATTTAGTAGCGCAGAGAATTTCTAGCTTTAGATCTTTCAAATGTCGGATACTTTGGACAAAGATCCCAGCGTGGTGGAGTGGATAGGCTCTCTATGTTTTGGGATAGGATCAAAGAGATCTCCCAAACGATAGCCTCCTAGCCCTTGCACTTACCACTACGGCAACGACCCTTTTTCACGACATTTTTCCAAGATGATACCGCTATAGTCCATGTCTCAGCTGAGGTCCTATCTTAGCCCTCTCATCTTCTGTTAGAGTAATGCCGAGGACTTTTTCTATGTTATCTCTTGTGATTTGTGGGTAGCCACCTTTTATAGCTGAGCCAACAAGTGTGGTCTCTTCGCTAGCTACTGACTAACTGCCGTTGTGCTCTAGTCCAGCAGTATCTAAAGCCAGAGCCGCCCTGCGTAAGGCTTGCTCATATCATAAAGCATCGGTGTACCAGGTGTTTTTCGTCCCATGCTGGCCATGGCTCGTATGTCTCGCCTTTACCTCGCCGCCAAGACCCATTAGCGTATCTGGGTCAGATCCCAGTTTGCCTGGTGGCGTCTCAAACATCTCAGCCGTTCTGCCACCGTAACCGATAGAATTTCTCTATCCTTGCTATCTCATTTGTCACGTCATCTGGCCACAAAAGTCATCTTTAACTTGTTTTTAGCTCTCTCATCTACGACAGCCATCTTCATGCCTTTTACATACTCATCAGTAAAAGCCGATTCTTAGCAAAATGCAAAACATAACCTCATGGTCAGCCTTGCCTCTCATAAAAGCGGGTCAACGACTTTAGTTCTCCACTGACCTGAGCGGTTAGTAGCATTTATGTGGCCTTCATTTTTCAAAGGCGCGTTGCCACTGGCAGGATATATACGCCATCTTTTCTATCTGGAAAGGATCGCGACCTCGTTTACAAATGGCTCAGCTACGACGATCATATCTAGTTTTGAGGCTGCTTCTGGATTTGCAACTGGGTGCGCCATAGATGTGATACCAGTTCCTTGCACCCCAAAGAACTCTTAGTCTGCCGTTGCTATAATGTATTTTTCCTCTTTCAAGACGCCTTGCCACCATTTTGAAAGCGACCAACCCTTTTCACTTTCTCCAGTTTCTGTCCTCTGGTAGGATCGTGGTGAGTAATACTCTTCAAAAACGAGTGTTTTAACTGGTGCGCCGCCTTGTTTTGGCTCTTAGTCGAAACTGCAAAAACGTTTTCTACAAATTCTTCATAATCAACGCCCCAGCCTTGGCAGTAGTATTTCCAAACTGCGTCCAGTTAGTCCGTAGTACATAGTGCAGGGTGTCCGAGAGGTTGCCCATGTCAGTTGAGCCCCTGAACGTTGTCGTGACCACGGATGATGCTACAGCCGCCGCCTGGTTTGCCCATGTTGCCTAGAGTTAGTTGAAGTATAGGTAGAATACTCGCATTTGAGCTACCAACTGAGTGCTGTGTGATGCCCAAGAGCCCAGACCACTGTGCCTGGCTTGTGTGAGCTAGGATGTTTGCAGCCTCACCAGTCTATCAACTGGCACGCCTGTAACGTCAGATGTGACCTCTGGTGTCCAGTGCTCGGCCTCTTTCATTATCTCATCGATACCATAAGTTCTATGTTTTATAATCTTTATCTTCCCAGCCATTTTCAAGATGATGTGGATAAGGCCATAAACTAGTGCTATATCGGTGCCTGATCTTTGTCTTAGATAGAGGTCAGCGTGTGCAGCTGTTTTTGTAAAGTTTGGATCAGCTACGATCACTTTTGCGTTGTTTCTATCTTTTGCTTGTAAAGTGGCTATCATACCGCCAACTGGGTTTGCCACAGCTGGGTTTGCACCTATTATATATATACATTTTGGATAGCGCATATCTCCAAAGTGGTTTGTCATCGCGCCATAACTCCCGGTATTCGCCACACCGGCGACTGTTGCGCTAGCGTCAAATTCTATACGTGGTCGTTGCTGTTTGTGCCCTCAAAAACGCAGCAAATTTTCTAAAATAATATGATTGCTCGTTGTTACATCTAGTCAGAACCTAGAAATATAACGCTATCGAGGGCCGTCTTCTTTGCGGATGCTGAAGCATCTTATCGCCGATCATTTACAGCTTGATCCCATGAAATTTCTCTGCCATTTTCCATCAACCTTTTTTCATAGGATATTTGATACGCTGTTTTGCTATGCGTAAGGTCGATCTGATCGATACGCTTTTGAGCAGTGTGAGCCTGAGAGTATAGGGTGGAAACATCGCCATATCTTGGCGAGCAAACACCATCTTTTACCTCAGCCTCGATACCACAGCCCGCTGAGCAAATAGAACAAATAGTTCTTACCTTTTTGAGCCAGGGAAAAGGATCGTTTTATCTCTTCCGCGCTTGCCTGCCTGATCGTATCATCCAAAAAGCCATTGTGGTGCCAGCACCCAGTGCGGCTAGCTTTAAAATGAACGTCTTCCTATACGTGCATCACCTCAGGTTTTCTCATGGTATGCGATTTTATAGTAGGTTTCCCAGTTTTTGCTTTTTATAAAGCACCTCTGTTTGAACTTGCTCGCACGACAACGCCGTTGTCATCAGAACCAAGTCATCACTAGTCACTTTTTGCCACGGCTGGACTGCGAATACTCCGCCTGCAGCACCGACTTTTAGAGATGAGAAAATCTCTTCTTGATCCTTGCATTTTCTCCTTATGCCTCATTTGAGAAATGGTTCATTAAATGTACCTGCATATTTAGATTTCTAAAACATCACAAATAGCCTATTTTAGGGAGCATTTTATAAACCCTAGAAACATAACTATGGAGAGGTAGCATATTTATAAAATAATAAAAGTAAATATATATTATTAATTGTATTTGTTAAGTATTTTACTAAAAATATAATTAAATATATTTTTAAATTTGTATGAAAGGTGATTTATAGTAGAAACCTAGGAAAGCTCCCTAGAAAATGTTATTTTAGATCGCTTTTATTTGCGATAAATGGTACTGATCTAACGCCAGCTGAGATATATTTTTGCGGAGATTATCGATCTTGTCGCTCTCTTCTTTGCTAACGCTTTTTCATCTACATTGTAGTCTTCAGCGAAGTATTTTTTCTTAGAAATTTTACCTTATCGCTGTCACTCTTAGCCGCTCTTGTCTCTTTGTAGATAAGCGCGCTTTTTGCCATGATGATAGGTCGTGCACTGGTGTTAGGATGATCTCGACGTTGTTATCTTTTAGAGTTGTCTCGATCTTAGCTAGCTCGGCTCTGCAGTATGGGCACTCTGGGTCTGAAAAACATGATAAGAGTTGGCTTTTTAGGTCGCTGCCAAGAGTTATGATATTTGCTCTATCTTCTTCTTTGTAAATTTTAGAAATTCCCTTTGACGCAACCTCTTTTTCATATCAGCCAAAAACGACTTTTTGCTCTTTTAGGTCGATCACGTCTGGGAAGATGTAGTCACCTTTTGTGAAGATGATCTCATCTTGTGAGTTGCCATCTAGCCGATTTACTATAACTCCCTCGATGTCGCCTGCTATTTTTGTGACGATCAGTCACCTTTTACTTTTTACGCTTCCATCAACCATTTCTGAGTAGAAATTCTTTATTTGCTTATCGCTTGCAGCCATTAGGCTAGTTGCCGCGATGATTGAGGCTAAAACCACTTTTTCATTTTTATTCCTTTTTTGAAATTTGGCGGATTATATTTGCTTTTTGTAAACGAATACTAACCGCGAAAAACTCTATCGTTTCCTGCTTCATTATGTCACTCTCAAGATCAAGCTGCTCGAGGTAGCGATTATATATTTTCGCTCAGTTTAGCTCATCTTTTGCATTTTGTGACATTTACAAAAGCCCTGCTCTTTATGATGGCTCGCAGCTTATCAAGGGCTAGTTTTAGCGAATTTCTAGTGATGAAAAAGGTTATGCTCTAGCCTTTAGTGACCCTACCCATTGCGGTTAGCTTTTTAAGGAGCATTGTCGCCGCTAACTCTATCGATCTCAGGATCATCATATATATTATATGGAGCAGTTGGGGCGAGCTTGCCACTTTCTATAAATCTCATAAATCTTTTTCTTCTAGCCTAACTTTTTAGTTTGCCAAGATCAACGCCTTTTTGTATAGACACCGCTATCTTTATGATCAATTTCGGTCATTTTTCAAGCTCATCAAGCGCTTTTTGGGCTAATTATGGCTAGCCCAAGCAAGTTTTTGCTTTGATACTTTGAGCTGAAAAATACAGCAAGTCGTTCTTTTTCTATCATAAATTTATTAACTGATTTTATCCGCTCAACCGCACTTAGATCGTAGATATTTAAAAGCCTTTTCATCGACAAAGACGTTTGAGACTTTTTGGCCACAGCCACGGCCTCTCTCGTGATTTAGACCAAATCTTTGATAAGAAGAGATGATGCCAAAGCCATTTTTGTGAGCCTCTTTTAAGATAGAAAATGCCTCTACAAAGTCACGCCTTAAAAGCGAGGCTAAAAAGAGAATTTTGCCAGCCTTTTTAGTGGCTCAAGCACTGGATTTAGCACTCTGCCGCCACCTATCACACGTGCGTCTGAGATAAGAACAAATGCCTCGTCAAATTTAAAAACATATCGCTTTGAAATAAAGGTGACAAAGTAGCTATCATCTTTTTGGCTAAGGATTAGCACTTTTGCAGGCACGTTTTTTTAGCGCCCACGCAAAAGTTACGCTTTTGAGAGTGGATCAAGCTTTTAGCAGTACGACCGCATCAACCTCTCTAAATCCCCTAAAAAGCCCTTTTTGCTAAGTAGCTGTCCCTTTTTAGCTCACTAAGCTCCACACCAGTCAACGTTAGCGCCACACGGCTGCTAACTCCCGGCGCGCTCTACGGATCATCGTGGCTTTGCACAGCTTCTTACTAGCACCTCTTTGCCAGCGTCGTAGTTAAAAAGCTTCTCATTTTTATTGACGCTTCCCTCTATAACGGTGCCAGTTACGACGCTACCGATACCTTTTAGGCTAAAAACCCTATCGATGTAGTATCTAAAAACGCTCGTCCTCATCGCGCTTTTTGGCTCTTAGTGTAAAGAGATAGTTTCTAAGCTCATCGGTGCTCGCCTTATCCTTTATACTAACGGCGAATAAATTCTAAATTTGCAGGTTTTAAGTTGAAAATTTCATCTCTTATCTCTTTTTCTTAAATTTATGGTGGCAACATCAACGAGATCACACTTTGTAAGCGCCACGATCACAGATTTCACGCCAAGAAGATTTAGACCTCAAGGTGCTCCAAGCTTTGAGGCATGAGCCCGTCATTTTGCCGCCACCACAAACAAGCACGCGTCAAAAGCCGTACGCACCACTTATCATCGTTTTTATGAGATTTTTCATGCCCTGGCACGTCTATAAATGCGATATTTTCGCTATTTTTGCTTAAGTTTGAAAAGCTTAGATCGATCGTTATGCCACGCTTTTTCTCCTCTTCAAGATTGTCCCCTTCAAAAGCCGTTTAGCTCCTTTTATAAGCGCGGTTTTTCCGTGGTCGATATGCCCTGCTGTTCTATTATTAAACTCATTTTTCTTCCGTTTCATTTATTATTTTTATTAGCAATTCTACGTCCTCATCTAAAAAGCGATCTAAGATCGAGCATAAATTTATCATTTTCTATGCGGCCGATCACCTTTTTGCCTAGAGTAGCTCGTTTAAATTTGCCTCTCCACTAAATGCAAGTGCCACGCTTGGCAGCTTTTTATTTGACATAGCACCGCCCCTACAAAGGTAGATGTCGCACGATCTCAAGCGGCGTTTTGAAATTTCTTTATTTATAAAATTGCTAAGCTTTCAAGCTCTTTTACGCTTTTATGAAGCAGTTTTTGCGTTGTGATAAGCTCAAATTCTTTGTTTAGATAGGCTTTTATGCTCTCAGCTAAAAGCGAGATGATCACCTTATCAACGCGAAGCATTCTTAAAGCTGGTTTTCCTAAGCTTTGCGATGAGCTCTTTTGCCGACAATTATGCCACACTGCACCGCTCCAAGCAGTTTTGTCACCGCTAAAGCTAACTAGCGAAACATCTTTTCCATTCTTTTAGATCTGGCTCGTTTTTGTCTAAGTTAAAGGGCAATATTCCTCAAAATCCACTGCCAAGATCAAAATAATCTATCAAATGCGTATTTGCTAGCTCGCTAAGCTCATTTGCCGAGCTCTCTTCGCCAAAGCCCACGATGTCAGACCCTGATCTATGAACCTTCACAAGCATCGCCGTATCTTCACTGATCGCCTCTTCGTAGTCCTTTAGCCTAGTTTTGTTCGTAGTGCCGACCTCTTTTAGGATGCAGCCTGCGTTTGCCATCACCTCTGGCACTCTAAAACTACCGCCGATCTCGACTAGCTCGCCCCTGCTAACGACCACCTCCCTGCCCTTTGCAAAGGTGTTTAGCACCAAAAATACAGCGCTTGCGTTGTTATTTACAACGATGGCGTCCTCAAAACCAAAAAGCCCTTGCTATATAAGAGAGCCAACGTAGTCATATCTGTTGCCCTCGGCTGCCTGTTTTTAGGTTGTACTCTAAGTTTGAATATCCTGTGATAACAGGTGTCGCACAGCTTAAATACCTCTTTTATCGATGACGCTTCTAGCGAGGTTTGTATGTATGGCAACGCCGGTTAAATTTAGCACTCTTTGAAGGCTTGCTTCATTAAACATTATCATACTCATCTAGGATCACCCTTTATTATCTCTTCGCCACTAAAGCTAGCATTTTCATTTTAGAAATTAGCTCCTAACCTCATCTAAAATTTGCCCTTGCAAGCATGGTGACTCAAACTCGTATCAAGCCCCGAAAAATGCTTCGTTTTTATGATCTTATCAACTTGTGGGATATTTCTTAAATCGTTCAATTTGCGCTCCTAGTAAGTTAGTTTTACCAAGGCGTGATTTTAACATAAAAATATTATAAAATTAAAACTTAGAGCAAAAAGAGGATATAAATTTTCAGAGTCTATTAATCCCATTAATATTAGAATAAGCCCGTTTTTGATAATAGGGAGAAACAATGAAAGAATTTGGCTTTTATAACGATTTTTGACGATGCTTTGATGCTAAATGAGCAGATAGAGATCAACAACGAAAATGGCGACTATCTAGTCTCAAACTCTCAAAGCTAAAAGCAAACATCATCGCACCTGAGATAATTTCTACCTTAAAAATACCACCGCAAGCGTCTTAGAAAAAGCCAAAAATACCCTTTTTACTCTACGAGGCAAGAGCGAGCGCCTTTGACATGGCAAAGGATGTGGATTACGAAAAAGAGGTCGGCAAAAATGTCGTCATTGTAAGTAACTCAGGCCGAGCAGAGCTAGCAGATTACTAAAAAGAAAAATGGCTACAAAGTGATAGAGCTTTACGCACTTTGAAGTCAAATTATATACGGCGCAGCTGGTGAGCTAAGCGTTTTGGTGCTTCAGAGCAAAATGACGAATCTGAGGTTGATTGCGACTTTTTCTTGGTTGAAAACGCAAGGGACTATATGCTAAAACAAAGCGGCTGCTACTGAAATTTCAGGGCTAAAAAGATGAAAAAGTGCTTGAAATTTTAAATGCAAAAAGCCCAAATTTAGATACAAAAGCTTTACTCAATACGACTCTTCTATCTGCCAATATCACGAGCGCAGAAGTGAAATTTGCGGGCGTTGTGCCGATGTTTGCCCAACGGTTGCCATCCCTAAAGAGGACGAGACAAAGCATCTCATCTTTTCACAGATAGATTGCACAAACTGCGGAAACTGTATCGAAGCGTTCTGCCCTAGTGGCGCGCTCGACTACACGCCAATGCCGCAAAGCTCATTTGCCGCTGTGGCAAAAGCTTTATAAAAGGCAAGACCGCGCTTATCGTGCCTGAGGAGATGAGCCTAGATGAGCTAAATGTAAGCCTCACCAGAAAACGTCCTACCTTTTGCTATCTCAGCCGCTCATTTTTAAGCCAAACGCACTTTTTGACACTTTTTGCAAGAGAGTGGCTCGAGTGTGATTTTTATATAGCAAGAGCCTTGGCAAGGGCGAAAAAGACGCCATTAGTATATTAAATCACTCTATGAGCTTAAAGTGAAGAGACCGCGATATATCACGCAAAAGACAAGGCTGGCCTTGAAAATGCGCTAAAAAGGCTAAACTAATTGATGGCTCACAGCATTCAATGACAGAATACGCACTGCCAAAGAGAGTACTTTTGCTAAAAGGCTTTGAATTTATCGTAGGCAACGATGATCTTGGAGTTGTAAAAAACTGGCGAGGAGATGATCAGATATGGCGAGGTCAAGATAAACACCGAGACCTGTACGCTCTGCCTTTAGCTGTGTTGGAGCTTGTAACGTAAGCGCTTTTGATAGCTGATAAAAGACAAATTCTATTTTTATTTTAACCTAAGCATTTGCACCGCCTGTGGCTACTGCGAGCTAAGCTGCGCCGAGAAAAACACCATCTTACTTTGAGGTCGGCAAGATCGCTCTTAAGCCTGAGTTTTTCGTTTATAGCGAGCTTGCGCACGACGAGCTATTTGCCTGCGTGGAGTGCGGAAAAGAGTTTGCGACCAAAAAGCAGTCGAGAAGATCGCATCGATCATGCAACCACGTTTTGGCAACGACAGAGCTAAGATCAAGTCACTTTACTGCTGCGCTGACTGCAAGGCAAAAATCATGGTGCAAGCCCAGCTAAATGCGATGAAAGAGGATTTATTAAATGGATAAAAATATCATAAAAAGCAAGGTCATATTTTTACGAATTTCTTTGGCATATCCGCTCTTTTTCTACACCAGTGATGAGGGGTTTTGTGAGATGGAAAAGAGCAGCTTTAGCTACCTAGCGCAAAATCCTTTGAGCCAGCAAAGCGCAGAGGCATTTGCAATTTAGATACTTTAGCTTTGGTGAGCTTGCAAGCGAGCAAAATGATGTCATCTTTGGCTTTTCAAATATCCCTTTAAATGCCTCATTTTATGAAGAGGGTAGAGATAACGGCGCGGCTAGACTTAGGGTGATAGAATGCCCTAGCTCAGCCCGTATAGGCGTGATAAAAGAGCTGCAAGGATAGTGAGGACTATGTTGGCTTTATATTTTTGGCGATGGCAACATTTTTAAATGACGAATTTAACGGCGCAAAAATATCAGCGACAAGCTCTTTGACGAGACTTCTAGATTTATTTATAGATGAGTTTATCTCGCTCGTTTTTAGCTCATAAAAATGCAAATTTCTTCCGATCCTATGCGCTCATATTACAAGACTTCATCGAGCTTGAAAGAGCCGTTTTAAGCCTCAGAGGCACCAGCCAGCTTTCACAAGGCGATAGCATCGCGGTTGCTGCGCTTAAAAAGAGCCTTATCAAAGCAAAATGCCAACCATTAAAACAAAACTTCACTGGGAGAATTCTCTCCAGTCATCTCACACGAGTTTAAAGACTAGCTTAAATTTACTCTTAGTCAAGCTTTAGGAGTAAATTAACATCCGCTTTAAGTTTGTTATCTTGATATTTTATGATTATTAGCAATTTGGCGTTAAACTTCTAAATTTTTACAAAGGACTTACAATGGTAATGACACACTACATGGAGCTTTTATCGCTCAATCAACCTTACAATCTAATCCTCTTCATGGTGATACCTGTGGGGCTTACGGAGTTTTTAGTGGCGATGAGTTTCTCACTATGTATCACATGGATAGCGGTAAAAATGCTGGCTATAAGGCTGTTGGCAAATTTGCTGGCATAGTGCTTGGGGTCTATTTTACAGCTCTTGTGATCTATTTTATGGCGAAAGATATCCAAGTATAAAATGGCGTGGATATGCCGATGTCATCGCTGTCTCACTCATATCTCATCAGCGTCATACCACTTCTTGGCATCGCGCTTTTTAGAGCTAGTGATCTACAAAACGCAAGCGAAAAGGCCAAGCTAAAGCTTCACTTTTGCCTACTCATATTTGCCTTGATCGTCGCACACGTCGCAATGATATTTGGCATGGTTGATCCTAGCATAACTGGCTACAAGGCTGAAAAACGGTGAGATGGGTATGCATATGAATATGCCAATGAACATGCCAGCAGATATGCCAATGCACGATCACCACAAGATGATGCAAAAATATGGGTGAGATGCATATGAATATGATGATGCAAAATATGGTGATGATAACTCAACTAATATGCACATGCATCACTAAATTTAAAAAGCTCCAATTACTCTTTTTAGAGCTAGCTCAGCAAGATCTCTCTAGGGTCTTGCTTCAAGCTCTTTTACCTGAGTATCTTTGGGATTTATAGCGATCTTTTTAAATTTATCCAGCCTGCTATCAAGCCCCACCTTGTCCGCTCACGCTTTTAATGACCTCATTGAAGTTATCATTTACCGATTTCACCGAGTTTCCAAAGCCTATTTAGTTTCTCAGCGACGGTGCAGACCTTTCTCATAAATTTCATTTGCGCTTTTTAAAACTTCCTTCGTCTCTTTGTTGCCATTTTCCATACGCCATCAATCTGCCACTACACGAAGTAGTGGCATGAGCGTCGTGTGCGAGACTAGCACCACTTTTTCCTCATAGCCGTAGTTAAATAAATTTGGATCACATTTCAAAGCTCTCAAAAAATGCCGGCTCAACTGGCACAAACATCAGCACAAAAATCAGGGCTTTTCACAAGCGATGAGTAGTCTTTTTAGCTAGCTCGTCGATGTGCTTTTTTTATTGAGGCGATGTGCTCGCCAAGAGCTAGTTTGCTCTGCGCCGGGTCAGCCGCAGCGACAGCTTTTCTCATAGGCATGGAGTGAGACTTTGCTGTCTATTATCATCTGTTTGTCATCTGGGAAATTATGACAAAGTCAGGTATGAGCTTTTTGCCACTCACATCAAAACTCTCTTGCGTAGTGTAGTGCGTGCTCTTTTCTAGCCCAGCAGCCTCTAGTGTGCGCTCAAGCTGCATCTCGCCCCAGTTACCAAGGACTTTGTTGCTGCCTTTTAACGCCGTGCTTAGCGAGTTTGCCTCTTTTGACATATTTTTGCCAAGCTCAACCACCTCTTTTAGCTGCTGCGCGCTAAGCTCGCCTGCACTCTTTGTGAGTCGCTGTGGGCGTCATTTACCCTCTTTTCAAAGCTTGTTATCTTCTCTCCAAGTGGCGTTAGCAAAGAGTTCAACGATCTTTGCTGTTTTTGAGAATTGCGCTTTTTCTTCAAATATCTTATTTGCAAGGTTTGCAAACTCTAATTTAGCCTCGTTTTTACCTTTTTAAATTCTCTTCTTGCGATCTTAGGATGTTTTCTTTTGCCTCGATCTCGCTTTTTAGTGCGACGATAGCGCGTTTTAGCTCATTTTTCACTCTCGTTTGATCTTTTTAGCTCGTCCTCTTTTTGCACCAAGCTCGTTTTGTGAAATTTAAAGATAGCGACTTTTGCCATCTCAGCCATCTTTGTCTGGCTGCTAAGCTCCTCGTTTAGGCGCCTTAGCTCACGCTCTAGCTCGTCCTCTTTTTCATCTTTTTGCTTGAGTGAAATTTCATACTCGTCTAAATTTCGCAGCTAGCTCATTTATCTTGTCGTTATTTGCTTCAAGCTTTTTGCTCTTTGCTCGATATTTAGCCGCTCGCTATCTTTTTAACTCATCTTAGTAATTTTTCTTTGCTTTGCTTTGTCTTTTGCGAAATTGCATTTATCAAAAAGCTACTAGTATCACGCAAAGAAGCGCAAGAGCTGCCACTAAAATATATAAATTTTTCTATCGTTAGCACTAGAAATTTTCCTTTTAAATTTTGGCTTTATTATATTTGAAAAATTGTAAAAGAGTTGTGAAAAATAGCTTGCAACCAAAAAGGAGAGATAGTAATTAGTGGATTCGTAATAAAGTTTAGAGTGAAGTATTTTTCGCTTAGACAAGACGAAAATTCGATTTAGTGTGTTGATTAAATGAAATGCCACAAGGTCTCTGACGAAGTATCGTGAGATGGATTTTGGGCTTTGCATCCCCAAGGGTCGCAACTGCTAGAAATTTTCATCCCAAGACTAGACAAATAGTCTGTCGAAGGGTGAAAATTTCAAACTCCGCAAAAATACACTCACGAGACAAGTCTAAACTAAACTTCGTATCTCTCTCCTGGCTTCATTTCTATTACCTCCCAGCAATCCCTGCTTATTTAGCTCGTCCATGAAAGGTTTTGCGTCGAAAATTTTTCCATATTAAAGACACCTTTCGCCGCTCCAGATGCCTTTTGCGACCATTAGTGAGCCTATCATCGCTGCGCACGCCTGGTGTAGCTAACAGCCTGCGCGCCTGTCCGGCGTAGCAAGCCTCGTGATCGCAGACGTTGTAGATATAGACTTGGCGCTCTTTGCCATCTTTTAGCCCACGTATCACGCAGCCGATGTTTGTTTTGCCTTTTGTGCGAGGGCCAGGCTATGCGGGATCAGGCAGAAGCGTCTTTAAAAACTGGATCGGCACTATTTTCACGCCGTTATGCTCGACCTCGTCGATGCGTAGCATTCCCACGTTTTCAGGGCACTTCATGTGAGTTAGGTAGCTTTGTCCAAAGGTCATGAAAAAGCGGATTCTCTTTAGTCCTTTGATGTTTTTACTAAGCTCTCTAGCTCCTCGTGATAGAGTAGATAGCTATCTTTGACGCCAACTTTTGGGTAGTCCCACTTAAACATTATCTCCATCGGCTTTTGTCTCGATCCATTTGCCAGCCTCCCAGTAGCGACCATTTGCGCTAACTTCGCGTAAGTTTATCTCTGGGTTGGAATAGTCGCAAATGGATATCCGTGGTCTCCTGCGTTGCAGTCTCAGGATGTCGATCTCGTGGATCTCGTCAACAATTTTTGCTGTGCATAGGCGCAAAAATACGTTTGTCACGCCTGGGTCAAAGCCAGGCCAGAAGTGCCATGGTGCCAGCGTTTTTTTGAAGTCACCATCCTTCGCCCACTGGAAGTTTGTACTCGATTTTGCGGTGTCTGGGTGCTCGTAGTTTGCGGTGTCGATGTGGTAGTGCCAGCCCTCTTACGCAAGCGTCCATAAGGGTTAGGGTCCTGATACGGCAGCGCGACGTTTAGAAGCAGATCAGCCTTTGTTTGTTTGATGAGCTCCACCACGGCCGCTGTGTCGTCAGCGTCGATCTGCGCGGTATTTTATCTGCACGCCAAGGCGATCTTTATACCCCGAGTTAGCGATTGCGTCGCACTTGCTTTTTGTGCGGCTTGCTAGGTGATATTTGTAAAAACGTCCGAGTTCATCGCACATTTTACGGTTGCGACTCTGGCTAACGCCACCTGCTCCGATGATTAAGATATTTGACATTTTTGGCTCCTTAAAATTTTAGTGATTTTTAGCAAAGTTAATATAATTTCTAGCTTCAAAAGGTAAAATGAGCCAATTTCTAAAGGTAAAAAGATGAAATAATCTTGCCATTTTTAGCGCCTATTTGCCTCTTTGCAAGTAGCTGCGACGAGCTGGTGAAAGAAGGCGTAAATGAGTTTTATAAAAGTGATAGAAATTTCTAACCCGAGCTATAATTGGCCATGCAAGCAAGTGAAGCATGCCTAAAAGGCTAGCGATGCCCAGCAGGCGATCACTTCGCTCATAAATGGCGCTAGCATTTGCTATGGTAAATAAAGAGCCTCAAAAAGGCACCAGAGCTCTCGCAAAAGCCCCAGAGCTCGCGGCAAACGTTAGCGACAAACTACTGCTAGCTCGCTCTTATCAAAACATAGGCGCAGCAAAAAAGGCGCTAGGCAAACTACGACGAGGGCGCTTGCTAGCTTTTATGAAGCTCATTTATGACGTCACGCCAAATGCCCCAATGCGCGACGAGCTGCTTTGTATAAAGTCCATCGGCAGCACCTACTACATGAAAAAAATGACTTTTCGCAAAAAGCCTACGAAAACCACATTTTAGCGTTAAACGTACTTGATATCACGCCAGATCTCAAGCAACAACGAGCTTGTGCGATCAGAGCTTTTAATAGAGGTCGCTAACGACCTAGCAAAGCTTGATGGAAAAAGATCAAGCCGCCAAAAGCTACAAAGAAGTGCTTGAGAGTACAAAGGTAAAGAGCAAAAACCCCTGCGCGCTTGGTCTTTTTGGAGCGAGCCAGCAAGGGCTAAAGAGCTTAACTAGGGCTCTACCTTTAGCGTGCCCTCTTTTAAAGAGCTTGCTAGCATCTTGGCAAACTCATCATCTGCGTAGCTTTTTAGATACTCTTCCAAGCATGGCATCGCGCCTTTTTGATCCATCCTAGCAAGCTTTACTAGCGCAAGGCCCTAAAGTTGCCCTTTTTACGCCCACTGAGAGCCTGATCGTAGTTTTGCTCTGCAAGCTCTAAGCGGTTAGAATTTGCTAAAAATCAGCAAATTCAGCACTACCTTCCCCATTATCTGGCGTCAAATTATAAGCTCGCCATAAATTTCGTCCGCCTTTTGTAGCCTCGTCCTGCACGTCAAAAGTTATGCTTCATCACGTGGAGTCTAGCTTGGCAAATTTCTAAAAATACCAAGCCTCTTGCTCGCCTAAGCTCTTACTAAAGCCCTCACTATCCATAAAATCAGTAAATTTTTTCTACCTTCAAAAGGTCGTTAAACGCCACCTTCTTTTTGCTGCTCATCTTTAAATTTCAAAGGATATGCTCTTGCATAGATATATAGCTCGTCCGTTGCCTTAAAAAGTGCGATGTAGTCGATCTTTTTCGTTGCCATTTTCATCTTTATAAACTATGCTTTTTATGTTCAAGTACCCTATACTCGCTCGCCACCAAAATGCCAAAAGTAAAAATATAAAAAGTAAAATTTCTCTTCATAAAAATAGTCTTATTTGTAGTAGACTTTTTAGCATATAACGTGCAAGTTCAAGCCCCTTTGAGCGGTGAGAAAAGTAAGCTTTGTCTCGTTATCTAGCTCGCCAAGCGTCTTGTTAAAAGCCATTTGGGATAAAAAGTGCGTCGTAGCCAGCCGTTGTGCCGCGCTCCTGGCTAATCGCTTCGCCATACATAAAGCCATGCGTCGTATAGTCTCCAAATTTGAGCTAATGGCGATACAGGCGGTGTAGTGAGCTGGTGAGCTCTTTTAAATTTAACGCCTTTAGCTTTGCTAATTAGCTTTTGCTCTATTGTTTGCGTCATTTGCGTTTTTGCCACACACTTTGCCATTTTCATCAAGGTCAAAAATAGCGCGCCGAGTAGATCCCTGGCTCACCACCAAGCGCATCCACGCTAATGCCACTATCATCACTAAGTGAGACAAATTCGCCCTCAAGCCCCTGTTCTTTAAGCTTTGCAAAGATCGGCTCTTGACTTTATGAGCGCATTTTGCTGAAAAAGTGCTACCATCTTCAACGATCTCAAAATGGCTTTTACAACCTCGCTCAGAGCGTAAATTTCATAGCCTTTTAAAAACTCTTTTATCTCTTTTACTTTTGTCTAAATTTGACGTTGCAAGCACGATTTTTCATTGCAAGAGCTCCTTGATTTTTTGGGGGTATTTTTACATAAAAGTAGATTAAATTTTCTAAATTTAGATTAGTGTTAAAAATGATAAAATTAAGGCTTTTAAACGAAGGAAATTATGTTAAAAAGTGTTTTGCCACTATCTTTTTATCATCAGCAAGCAGATTTCTAGGGTCTTTTATCGTCCTGCCAGTTCTTAGTCTCTATGCCCCAAATTTGAGGGGCGCGAACAGAATTACTAGTGGGGCTAATAGTAGGCGTCTATGCGATCTCACAGATGATATTTCAAGTACCTTTTGGCGCACTCTCCAGACAAGATCGGCCGCAAAAAAGCCCCTAACCATAGGCCTTTTGGTCTTTGTAGTAGGCTCTATCGTCTGCGCTCTCTCAAGCGACATCTACACTATGCTATTTGGCAGATTTTTGCAAGGCATCGGAGCTGTGGGAGCAGTGGCAACAGCGATGATAAGCGACTTTGTAACAGAAGAAAACCGCTCAAAAGCCATGGCGATCATGGGCGCTTTTATAGGGAGCTTAGTTTTACGCTTTCTATGGTGCTTGGGCCGCTACTTGCTAGAAGCTACGGCCTATCAAGCCTTTTTACTTTAGCGCCGCACTTAGCCTATTTTTGCGTTGTGCTACTCTACACCGTCGTGCCAAAAGAGATAAAAAGTGAGCGAAAAGGCCGAGAAAGTGCCATTTGGCAAGCTCTTTTTACAAAAAGACTATATGATCATACATTTCACCTCTTTCATGCAAAAAAATGCTTACAAGCATCGCATTCTTGGCGATCCCGATCATATTAGTAAAAAGAGTATGGCTATGAAAGTGGTGAGCTTTACAAGGTCTATACGCTTGGCGCCGTGCTTTGGCTTTTTGGCTATGGGGCTGGCTGGATTTTTTAGGCGACGGCAAGGGACTTAGCAAGGTCATCTTGATAGCTGGTACGCTGCTTTTTGGGCTAACCTACGCCATTTTTGCTTTTTAGCTTTTACGCTCTTTTGTCTTTGTGCTTGGCGTGGCTATATTTTTTCGTTGGCTTTTAACTATGCACGAGCCCATCATGCAATCAACCGCGACTAAGTTTGTAAAATCCTCACAAAAAGGCACCGCTCTTGGCGTTTTTAACTCATTTGGCTACCTTTTGGCAGCTTCGCTGGAGGCGCTGTTGGCGGATATGTCCTGCACGCATTTGACTTTAAAACGCTAGCCATCATCTGTGTGGTGCTTTGCGTGATCTGGCTTGTTTTGCTATTTAGCCTAAATGATCCAAGAATTTTTAAAAATATCTACCTAAGCCCTGACGTAGCTATAAATTAGAGCTTCTAAACAGCCAAAAAGGCGTGGTGGATTATTACAAAAACGAGAAAAATCAGTGATCAAATTGACTCTCGCCTAACAAGCGAGGTGGCTTTAAAAGGAGAGCTTGAAGTTTTGATCTACGACGTCATCATCATTGGTGCTGGCGCCAGCGAGCTCTTTTTGGGGCAAATTTGACAAAAGGCAAAAAGGTTGCTATCTTAGACAGCAGCGCTGGCATCTTAGCAAGCGGTGGCGGCAGGTGCAACATCACAAACCGCTTCGTAAGCGCTAAAACTACCTTTAGCGAGCAGAAATTTATAGAGCAAATTTTAAAAAGTATTAAGTCCAGATCAGGGTTTTTGATAATTTTTGGTGAGCTTAAATTGATCGAGCAAAAGCAAAATCAATTTTTCTGTGATAGCGGCGCAAAGAGCGTTTTAAATGTTCTTTTAAAAAGACAAAATGCGAGAAATTTTTATAACAAAGAGGTTATCAGCGCTAAAAAGTAGATGAAATTTCTGAAATTTCTACAAAAGATGAGAGTAGAGCCAGAATGTAGTCATCGCAAGTGGCGGACTAAGCTACAAAAGCCCTTGGCGCAAGCGATGTTGGCTACAAGGTGGCAAGCGAGTTTTGGCCTTGAGCTTTCACCTCTTGCGCCTGCTCTTGTTGGCTTTAGCGTGCAAAAAGATGAGTTTTTGGTTTAAAGAGCTTAGCGGCGTTAGCCTAAGCGCGGACGTGGAGATAAATGGCAAAAACGAGAGCCATAAATTTAGCGGCGATGTGCTTTTTCACGCACAGGGGCATAAGTGGTCCAGCGATACTAAACGCCTCACTTTTTTTGGCAAAAGGGCGAATTTGATACATTTCTTGCTCAATTTGAGTGAGAGAAATTTAGTAAATGGCAAAAACAGCTCAGCTCAGTTTTGCCTTTGCCAAAGAGATTTGTACTTGAGTTTTTAAGAAAGTACGGCTTAAAAAGATAGGGCATTTTTATGAGTTTAGCGACAATGAAAAGAGCATCATAAAAAGGCTTTTTGCTTTATGAGTTTGCCCCGGCTGGGACATTTGGCTTCGAAAGGGCTGAAGTTACAAAAGGTGGTGTAAAAACAGAATTTTTAGATGAGAGTAGAGTGCAAAAAAGCGTAAAAAGGGCTTTTATTTTATAGGCGAAGTTTTAGATATTACAGGTATGCTTGGCGGATACAACCTGCATCTAGCCTTTGCAAGTGCTCTAAAAGCAGCAAATACAATAAAAAACAGCTGAATTTAAAGAGTGAAATTTAGCTAGTGGCAGCCAAAACTGCTACCAAATTTACTATCTCTGTTTAGATACTCTTGTAAGCTTTTTACCTCGAGTGCTTTTGCCAGTTTGAACTGTGCTTAGCGACTTGGCAGCTGCGAGCGCTGCGCGGATAGTTGTAAAATATGGAATTTTAAATCTAAGTACATTTTGGCGTATCTTTTTGCCGTCATCCACGCTTGATTTTGTATCGCTTGTATTTATAACAAGCGCGATATCGCCGTTTTTAAGCCCTATCTTCGACATTTGGTCTGCCCTCGCTTATCTTATAGACAAACTCGGCCTCCACGCCAGCTTCTGGTTGTACTCTTTATGCGTACCACCAGTTGCAATGACGCTAAAGCCAAGGCCGATTAAATCCCTTTGCAAGGTCTGGTGCATAAGATTTGTCACCATCAGCTAATGTCAAAAAATACCCTGCCCTTGCTTGGCAAAGTGTTGCTCGCAGCGATCTGGCTCTTTGCAAATGAGCTTGCTAAAGTCGTGGCTGATACCCATGACCTCGCCCGTGCTCTTCATCTCAGGGCCAAGGATGAGATCGGCGCCACTTAGCTTGTTAAACGGCAGCACGCACTCTTTACGCTAACATGCGAGCTTACGCGAGGTTTTGAGATGTCGCCCTCTTCATAAACAACTCTATAATCATCATAGTACCAAGCGCCTCACGTACCTTCTCTGCCACATAACTCTTGTCGCCACCTTTGCCATAGGCACGCCAGTGGCCTTACTCACAAACGGCACGGTCTCTGCTTGCGCGAGGATTTACCCTCGATCATATAAAAGCTCGTTTTCATAGATAGCAAACTGATATTCATAAGGCCGACAACGCCCTACCTAGCGCGATATCTCTGGTTTGCCTCCACTTTTTATCATTTCGTCGCTTAGGCTCATCGGTGGCAATATACAAGCTGAGTCACCAGAGTGAATTCCAGCCTCCTCGATGTGCTCCATTATCGCACCCTATATAGACCTCTTTTGCCGTCACATATCGCGTCTACGTCGAGCTCTTTTTGCGTCTTGTAAAAAGTATCAAGTAGCACTGGCGAGTGGTTGCTGACCTTGACCGCTTCTGCTCATATACTCTTTAGCTCGCTCTCGTTATGTACCCTTCTCATCGCCCCTGCCACCAAGTACGTAGCTTGGGCGAACAAGCACTGGCAGCCGATAGTCGCGGCCTTTTTGCAAGGCTTCTTCTAAGCTAGTGGCGGTGTCATTTTTAGTTGAAGAACGCCAATTTTATTTATAATCTGCTAATTTCTTTTTCTATCTTCGGCCACGTCGATCACTCTTGCAGTTGTTCCGATGATCTTTGCGCCGATCACGCTTTAGGCGCTTTGCACCGAAGCGGAGTTTGGCCGCCAAAATGCACGATGACGCCGTCTGGCTTTTCACGCTCGATGACAGCTCTTACGTGCTCAAAATCGATCGGTTCAAAGTACAAAAATATCGCTCGTGTCGTAGTCGGTTGAGACGGTTTCTGGGTTGCAGTTATACATTATCGTTTTTTACGCCAAGGTCTCTTAGGGCGTAGCTTGCATGCACGCAGCAGTAGTCAAACTCTATGCCCTGGCTGATCCTATTTGACCGCCGCCTATTATCATCACCTTTTAGCATCTTTGCTAGCTCTTTTTAGGAAATCGGTGATATTTGTAGATGAGTAAAGATACGGCGTTAGCGCTTTAAACTCACCCGCGCAAGTATCAACCCTCGTTGTATTCAAGCTCAATGCCAAGCTTTTTTGTCTAGCAAAATAGATATCATTTTGGCTAAGCTCAAGATCGTCTTTTTCATTTATAAGCACCGCTATCATCTTGTCTGAAAAAGCCCATGCTTTTTGGCCTCTCGCAGCAGCACTTCGTTGTTTAAGATATCCATGTCGATCTTATCTTCACTCTAACTATCTCATAATTTGCTCTAAAAACCAAGGATCGATCTTTGCTAAACTCATGCACCTCAGCTACACTAAAGCCATCTCTAAATGCCTGCGCGATATAAAAATTCTCTGCTCGTTCGCATTTCTGATGCCATAAACCAGGGCATTTTTCTACATGAAGCTATTAAAAACCGCTAAGATCGCGCTCTAAGCTGCAAAGCGCCTTTTTGGATACTCTCTTTAAATGTCCTACCTATCGCCATGACCTCGCCAACTGACTTCATCGCAGTGCCTAGATATGGGTTTGATCCTGAATTTCTCAAATGTAAAAGCGTGGATCTTTGTCACGATGTAGTCGATCACTGGCTCAAAGCTAGCAGGCGTGCCTGTGATGTCATTTTTGATCTCATCTAGGGCTAAAACCAACTGCGCAAGCAGCGTCGCAACCTTTGCGATCGGATAACCAGTAGCTTTTACTTGCTAGCGCCGAGCTGCGGCTCGGCACGTGGGTTCATCTCGATAACGATCATACGGCCCGTTTTTGGGTCTATGGCAACTGCACGTTACTGCCGCCCGTATCAACGCCGATCTCACGAAGTATGGCAAAGCTAGCGTCACGCATAGCCTGATACTCTTTATCTGTGAGTGTTAGTGCTGGTGCGACCGTGATGCTATCGCCTGTGTGAACGCCCATTGGGTCGAAATTTTCGATCGAGCAGACGATGATGCAGTTATCGTTGCGGTCACGGATAACCTCCATCTCATACTCTTTTCCAGCCAAGCAAGCTCTCTCTATCGTACTTCTCATGTATCGGGCTTGCATCAAGGCCTGTGTTGGCTAGCTCTTTAAACTCATCCATATTATAAGCCACGCCGCTCCTGCGCCTCCAAGCGTATAGCTAGCTCTTATGATGAGCGGAAAGCCTATCTCATTTGCCGCATTTAGCGCGTCGTCCATGTTGTAGGCGTATCTACTTTCAGGCAAGTCCATGCCGATCTTTGCATGGTCGCTTTAAAAATGTGTCTATCTTCGCCTTTTTTATCGCCTCTGGGTTTGCACCAAGAATGTAACATCCTTTAAAAAGGCCACTCTCAAAGACCTCCATAAGTGGTGTTTAGTGCCACTTGACCACCCATAGTTGGCAAAATGGCATCAATATTTTCTTTTTCGATGATCTTTAAAAATGCCATCTTTTTGTGATCGGCTCTATATACGTTGCGTCTGCGAAATCTGGGTCAGTCATAATGGTGGCTGGGTTTGAGTTGATGAGCACTACGCGGTATCCAAGCTCTTTTAGCGTCTTGGCTGCTTGCGTGCCTGAGTAGTCAATTTCGCAGGCTTGACCGATGACGATAGGGCCTGAGCCGATTAGCAAAAATGGTATTTATATCTGTTCTTTTTGGCATCATTTTTCCTTTTGTTACAACGTATAGGTAGTTTGGTATGTTTAGCTTCGCATATGGCTCAATCCATCACGCTTTGATAGGAGCCTCTTTGTATCTTCATCACGCGCCCTACTGGCACCCGCACTAAAAATATCCCGTCAAGCCCTGCTCGTAAAGACCTCGTCGCCCCTTTTGGGCTGAGCCATTGTGGGATACTCACCATTATTTGGCCTTGATTTCCATGCGCCACGCCTGGAATTTTTCTCATTTCCTATATAGACTGCAAATATACTTTTTGGGTCATTTTGCAAGTAGGCTAGTGGCTTTGCCGTCTTTTGCGATGACGATGCCAGCGCTGCTTTCTTGATAGATGAGCCCGTAATCTTTATTTGGGTCGTATCCTTCAAATCTGCTTATCCACTTTTATTATAATCCCCGATATGCACGTAGTTAAGCCTTTTACTAGCTTGACAGCTGGGGCGTAGGCAGTTGAGTTTTTATCTTTTAGAAATTTGATTTAGCCTCGTTTGCAAAAGTAGACAGAAGCGTCGCTGAGCGCTCTAACTCTTCATTTTGCGCTCTTAGTTTTTTTCTATCTCGCTGGCCTGCCTAAAATATTCATTTATATACTCTTTATGCCCTTTAGCAAAAATTGTCGTACGAATTTATAGCGTAGTTACTAATTTGATAGAGATGTTGCTTAGTACTCGCCCTTAAACATCGAGGCGCCAGCAAGCAAACGCTATAAAAACAAAAAAAGAACAATCTTACTCTTCATTTGTTAGCTGTTGTAAAAGTCCGATCTCTTGAAGTGCCTTGCCCTGTGCCCCTAGCAACAGCAAGAAGTGGCTCGTCAGCTACAAATACTGGAAGCTTAACGATATCAGACAAGAACTTATCAAGCCCTCTAATAAGCGCCTCCCCACCGCCAGTTAGCACGATACCAGTCTCGACGATATCGCCAGCAAGATCAGGCGGCATCATCTCAAGCACGGTTTTAGCGCATCCGCGATCTCTTTTAGTGGCTCTCTCATCGCCTCTCTCACGTCTTCACTTGTTAGCTCAATCCCTGCTTAAAAAGACCGCCCACTTTGGTCGCGTCCTTTTACCACTACGCTTAGCTCTTTTTCAAGCTGCACAGCAGAGCCCACAGCGATCTTTATCTCTCCTCGCCCGTTCCTCTCGCCCATTAGCAAGTTGTATTTTTCTTTTATGTAGTTAACGATACTGCTATCTCATCTTATCGCCAGTCTGTGCGGATTGATTTTGATATGACAAGACCACCGAGCGAAACGACGCCTCATCTCAGCTGTGCCACCGCCGATATCAACCACAAGGTTGCCTTGTGGCTCGCGAACTGGTAATTTGGTTCGATAGCCGCCGCCATAGGCTCTTCTATCAAAATACCTCTCTTGCACCAGCGCTTAACGCACTTCTCTAACGGCCTTTCTCTCAACCTGAGTAAGTCCGTATGGAACTGAGATGATGATCCTGGGCGTAAGAAATTTTTCCTTCTATGAGTCTTTTTCTATAAAGTAGCGTATCATCCTCTCTGTCATGTCAAAGTCTGCGATAACGCCATCTCTCATCGGTCTTATCGCCTCGATATCGCCAGTGAGTTTTTCCCACCATCTCTTTTGCAGCGTGGCCGACTGCTGAATTTTTGTTTTCCATATTTTTCACGTCTTACTGCAACAACCGATGGTTCATTTATGATTATTCCCTTTATCTTTTACTAAAAACCAAAGTGTTTGCCGTACCTAAATCTATACACCCATATCACTTGAGAAAAACCTATAACCTGATCTAAAAACATCTATTTCCTTTACGCTGTTAATTTTATTGTGCTTTTACCAAAATCGGCTTTGCCTTTATCTTTTACCGTCTCTTTTGAGATCACGATATCTAGTCTTTTAGCTCTGGCAGATCATACATTATATCTGTCATGAGCTCTTCCATTATGCTTCTAAGCCCTCTTGCTCCGGTCTTTCGCTCGATAGCAAGGCTCGCTATCTCCTCAAGCGCTTCATCGTCAATGAAGCGCAGCGCCGTCGATCGCACTAAAGCTTTTTGATATTGTTTTAATATCGCATTTTTGGCTCGGCCGTACTTTAACCATATCCTCTTTGTTATCTCATTTAAAAGTAGCCACCACGTGAAGTCTGCTGATAAGCTCTGGGATGAGGCCGTATTTTACAAGGTCGTCTGGCTCAAGCAAGCTTAGTAAATTCTTTTTCGTTTTTTTACCACGTTTTTTCTTGGTTAAATCCAAGTACGTTTTTGCCAACTCTGCGCTCTATAATGTCAAGAAGTCCGTCAAATGCACCACCACAAACAAATAAGATATTTGTCGTATCTATCTGGATAAAGTCTTGGTTTGATGCTTTCTGCCACCTTTTGGTGGGATATTTACAACACTTCCTTCGATGATCTTTAATAGTGCTTGCTGCACGCCCTCGCCTGAAACGTCTCTTGTGATGCTTCTGTTTTCGCTCATTCTAGCGATCTTACTCGATCTCATCGACAAATACAATGCCCTGCTCCGCCTTTTTCACGTCTCCATTTGCAGCTTGCAAGAGTCTTGTTAGGATATTTTTCAACATCCTCACCGACATATCCAGCCCTCAGTTAGGCTTTGTCGCATCGCAAATCGCGATAGGCACGTCAAGAAATCTCGCTAAAGTCTCGAGCCATCAACGTCTTGCCACTTCCAGTTGGGCCAACAAGCAAGATGTTTGACTTTTGAAACTTTCGGTGTCGTCTTTGATGTCGCTTTGTTTAGTAATCTCTTATAGTGGTTATATACGCCGACGCCAAAGACCTTTTAGCCCTATCTTGGCCGATCACGTAGTTATCAAGTACCGCTTTTAGCTCCTTTGGAGTGAGCTTTTTGATACTCTATCGCCTCTTCACTTTTTGCCTCTTCTACACTCGTGTCACCATGTATCATGTCGTATGCGGCACTGATGCAATACTCGCATATATAGGCGTTTCCTTCGATATCTGCGAGCAACCTTCTCTCAGCAGACTCGGCCTCGCCACAAAAATTACACTTTCTAGCCATTAATCTCTTCCTTTTGCAAGCGGAATCTCTCTTGTCGTTTCTAATATAACTTTACATAACATTTTTCGTCGCTGGTTTTTGCGATCAGCCTCGTTTGCTTTGATCTTTTTAGGCTAACGCCTTGATTAAACAAAAATTTATAAGCGCGAACAAGCTCTTCAACCTGCTCTTTGTCAAATCTACGTCTGATACCGACTCAAATGAAGCTTCTATATAAGCCTGTTGCCCTCAGCCAGGCAAAATGGCACTCACATCTTGACTTAACGCGCTGGCCCCAGCTATCATGCAGCTTTCTCAACTCTAACAAACTGATGAATAGGCGTAAGACCGCCCACAACAGCGTAGTCGCCAAGCCTCGACGTGGCCTGCTAGAGTTGCGTTGTTTGCTAAAAATGACGTTACTACCGATAATGCAGTCATGTGCGATGTGAGAATATGCCATGATAAAGGCGTTATCTCCGATCCTTGTTATACCATCGCCCTTGTGCGTGCCTGAGTTTATCGTGCAAAACTCACGTATAGTTGCGTGATCGCCGATGATGACGCCAGTATCGACCTCATCTTTATAGCTGATATCTTGCGGGATGTCACCCACGATCGCATAGCTAAATACACGAGAGTTATCTCCGATCCTCGTCTTGCGCAAGCACCCTTGCGCCTTGCTTTTATCGTGACGTTGTTGCCAAGTACCGCATCTTTGCTCACAAAGGCGTAGGCCTCTGATATTTGCGTCATCTCCCTACTATCGCTCCATCTTCTATAACAGCTGTATTGTGGATATTTTTCATTTTTTCTTTTCTTAAGCAAAGCTCATTTATCGACTATCATCGCTTTTTAGTTCAGCCTCGGCGCATAGCACGTCGTCTACGTATGCTTTGCCTTCAAGCACCCAAATATTTTCCTTTGTGCTTTAACACGTTTAGTCTGTACTCTAGCCTATCTCCAGGGCGGACTGGATGGCGAATTTAGCCCCATCTATGCTCATAAAATAGACCACTTTGTTTTCAATACCAGCTTGGTGTTCGTCACTCATGCTCTTAAACGCTAGCACGCCGCCAGCTTGCGCCATACCCTCAATGATCATCACGCCAGGATAGATCGGGTGACCTGGGAAGTGCCCTGAAATATCGGCTCGCCAATGGTTACATTTTTATAAGCGACAATGCTTTTTGCAGGCTCTAGACTCGACAACTCCATCGATAAGCAAAAATGGAAATTCTATGGAAGTATCTTGAATTTTCTACGACGTCTATCACGTTTTTAGCCTTAGTAATGTGAATTTCTTGCCGATTGTAACAATTTGATACTAAGAAAAATTATTAGCCTCTTTTTACAATCTCTGAATGTAGCCCTTAATAGGTCAATCTTTAGCCCTCTAAAACTGTACTTTTCGCTGTCGTTATAAAAAGTAGCCTTTGCGTACCTCGTAGCTACCCTTTTTGACCTCGTCTAGGATGATGATAGGATTTTTGCGAAAACTCCCCGCTTATATCACGGCGAAATTTCATCTCAGCGCCAAGCTCAAGTGGCCTTTTTGCAAAGCTCATCAACGCTTTTTAAATTTGCTATTTGTAATTTATTAAAGCGCTCTATGCTCATAAAAACTACACCCTCTTTTAGCTCATCATCGATCTCGCAATCTCTTGCCACATTTAGCTTCACACTCTCTTTAAAGCCAGAGTAGAGCACAAAGTAGCTTGGCACCACAGCGTCTTCTAGATTCTAACACTAGCGCGCAAAAGGCGGTAGTTTAAAAACCTCTTCTAAAAAGGTGAAAACTCTCCCCTTTGCCTCTGCACTCGCGCACTTTTTATAAAGCTCAAGCTTCCAGCTTCTATACCGCCATAAAGCGCTCCTTGCATGCAGCCTCGCTCATCAGCTCACTTTGGGGCAATTATGAGTCGCGCTGTTTTTAGCGCAAAGACACAGCCGCAGTAGTTTTGGTGATAGTAGTTTGTCTTTTTAGCGAGGATAAACTGCTCGCTTGTGCCGCCATTTTTCTATAATCAACCGCAACCGCTTCTAATTTGAGCCAGCCACCGCCCTCATCAAGCGCCTTTTTAGCTGAGAAAAGTCCTTTTTGGGCTCATCAAAAGCGTCGTCGTGATCTTACTAAGTCCAAGCTCTATCGCCTTTTTAGCAGAGTCTTTCATGCGAAAATCAAAAGCAATACTCGCACCTTTTTGCCCTTTTCTGCCTCGTCTTCAAGACCTTTTGTGCCACCAAGCCACGCCTCAAAGTCGTACTGGCCGCATATTAGCTTGATGCCTCAGCTTCTCGCAGCTTCGTTTCACGTCCTCAAAACGCAGTAAAAACTCACTATATGGATGTGCGTTTGGATCGTAAAATAGCCTACTATTCGCTCGTTTGAAAGTCTTTTCGTAGGCGCTGTAAAAAAGTAGTGGCTATCGACTGAGCAGCAGATATGAACTAGCAATCGGACCTTTTTGCTTGCATTATATCAAAGTTTGGCGTCATGTAACTTAGCTGCATCAAGGTATTTTTAAGGACATTTTGGCTTGTGAGATCCTCAATTTACCCCACGCCACTTGCTTGCCGGTTTCGATGATTAGCACCTTTTGCGCTATCTTCATCGCACTTAAAAATATCGTGCGTTATGAAAAATTATACTGATCTTTTTCATCCAAGTTTAAAAGCAATTTATGATCTTTTGCTTCGTCTCGTTGTCAAGCCCACTTGTTATCTCGTCGCAGATTAGGACTTTTGGTTTTGAAAGAAGTGCTAGTAGTATCCCAATCCTTGTCGCCTCGCCGCCACTTAGTTGAGATGGATATTTTCTGTAATTCTCATCTTTTAAATTTAATTTGCCAGAAGCTCTTTAAGCTCATTTTCGCTAAAGCTAAGCTTTAAGATATGATCTCACGTGAGCGATAGCTGTTTTACTTTTAGCGCTGGATTTAGGGCTTGTTTTTGGTTTTTGCAAGATATATCTGATATTTTTGAGCTCATTTTTGTCCGTGATCTCTTCATTATTTATATATTTTACCTCCACTTTTTGGCTCGCTAAATGATATGAGCTTTGCAAGCGTGCTTTTGCCACCGCCACTTTTGCCCCAAAATGGCTACTCGCCATCATCAAGCTCGCAGTTTATCCCCCAAAAGGTGTAAAAACTCTCAGCTCTAGCGTTAAAATGCTCCTTAAAAACTTAAACTTTTTGATATCGCTTTTCAAGCCTGATTTTCACGCATTTTCCTTTTAAATTTAGCCGCCCATCTCTCATCTGCCACCATCGCTAAGATAGCTTGTCAGCGCCTCATCGTGCGAGATAAAGATGACGCTCATCTTGCCCCCTTAGGCTCTCTAAAATGCCCGCCACGTGGCTACCGCTAATGCTATCAAGCCCGCTTGTTATCTCATCGCAGATTGGGGTACTTTTTGGCTTCAGGCAAAGCGCAAGAGCTATCTGCACACGGCTCGCCTCGCCGCCACTTAGCTCGTATGAGTATTTGTGCCAGATGAGATTTGCATTACCCAGCCCAAACTCCCTAAAATAAGCAAATGCAAGCTCTTTATTTGTTTTATTATCGCCATCAAGATAGGCGTTAAAGTGCGATCGCCCACGTTTAAGAGCGGATGAAGGCTTGCAACTGAGTTTTTGAAAGATGAGCGCAGCGACCTTTTTCGGTGCTCTTTTTAGCTCATTTTGGCTAAGTTTTAAGATATCTTTTTATAAATGCCAATCGATCTGCCCTAACTCTAAAATCATCATCAAAGCCTTTTGATTAAGCTCTTTGCAAAGAGCGATTTGCCACTGCCACTTGCACCCGTGATACCTCATAATGCTACCCCACTCATGCTAAAACTCAAGCCTCGCAAAAAGCTTCTTATCCTTATAAAAACGTTTAAATTTTAATCTCTATCATATTTTTATATTGCCATTTTTGAATTTGACGATGATCGAGGTTGCAAGGATGAGCAAAAAGAGCGTCACGCCAGGAAAAGCACCATCCACCAAGAGCCAAGAAAAAGCGCTTTGCTCTCATTTAGCATGATGCCAAGGGCTTATTTTATTTGCGTCGCCACCCACGCCATGCCAAGCGTAGCTCCATGACGACTGCGTTTATCGCGTTTATGCCAAAGATGCTAACTATTAGATGCTTTCAAATTGGCAAAAATCTCAAAGCAGATAAGGCCAATTTCGATAGCCCCATTTATCACAGCTTGCTCGGCGTAGTCGCACTTTTACTAAGCCCCATTTATGCATAAAGACTTTTGCGCCCTGCATAAAGGAGCAAATGGCGATGATAAAAAGAGGTAATCAAAAGATCACCACTACTAAAATGAGCTAAAAAAAGCATGATAAAAACGATGTTTGGTATGCTTTAAAAAGCATCAAGCCCTTATCGGGAAAAGGCTCTCGCAAAGTCTGCTCTTGCTCGTGCCAAAAATATGCGTAGATGAGCGAAAACAAGGTCGTTAAAAAGCCAGCTAAAAGCAAAAACAAGAAGCGAGTTTTTAAGCGCGAAAGCCACTCTTTATGAGATTGTCCCTGCCTAGGATGTCAGTGCCAAAGATGTGCCTCGCCGTTTGGGGCCAAATTTACCGCTATAAAGTCAGTGAATGGCTCACTTTAGAAAAATGGCGTTACAAAGGCAAATGTGACAAGAGCTAAAAATACAAAACAGGCTAGGAAAAATATGAATCTTTTCCCATACACTTTCTTTATCTGCCAAGATAGCAAAAATATTAGCCAGCAATGGCAAAAACGACAAAAACAGCTGTTAGCAAAATAGTCGCAAGTGCGACTGGATAGTCTGGCGATCACCGCATCAAGGCTAAGCTTTGCCTATGCCTGAAATGAAAAATGCTCTCAATGACGTATGAGCCAGCAAAAACGCCAGCCACAAGGGGTTGCGAAATAATAGACTATATCGGTGCTTGCGTGCTTTATGGCAAAGAGATACCTGCCCCCGTCCCAAGCCTCTAGCGTGAGCCGTCTGATAAAGTCAGCATTTAGGCTTTGATTTAGCCTGTCTCATACCTACGTTTGCGCTAGCGTGTGGCAAGATGATAGCGCGTTGGCAAGATGATAAAATTTAGGCTCCCACCCCGCCAGAGCCCAGCCTGTTTGCGCCTGAACTTGGTAGCACGTTTAGATAGACGCTAAAGATCGCTATTAGCACAAGTGATGTAAAAATGTGGCAAGGAAGCCAGCAAAAAGGAGCTAAAGTTTATAAAGATATCGGCAACTTGATTTTTATAAATGGCACTTAAAAAGCCCCATGACACTATCAGAAAAATGAGGTAAAAACAAAATAAGCGAGTTTAAAAGTCCTCTTTAATGAGTAAAAAACGCTTGTTCCACTTACAAAGCTGGTGCCAAGTCCCCAGTGACAAAGTGAGCTAGCCATCTAAAAATACTGCACAAAAAGCCATCTTTAGCCCCACATTTTCTGTGAATTTCGGTTCCTTTATGGCCACGCTCACCGCCTCACTTCGCAAAAACATCGCGTCAGTGACGTTTCCTGGCAAAAATATATGAGCAAAATAGAAAATGAGATAAAAACAGCAAACCCAAGGCTTGAGATCGCTGTTTTTAAAATGGCTCTAAACAAAGTTTTTATCCACTATTTTACTAGCACTCTCTTATGTTCCATAAAAATCCAGCCCCATGGTGGCCTCGTAAATCTGCGTCTTGATGCCTGAAATTTCTATTGTTAAAAACGAGCGGATAGTCAAAATAGGCTATAAAAATGTAAGGTGGATTTTCAAAAAGCGCTTTTAGAAATTTCTTTTTGTATTTTTTCCTAAGCTCCACGTCCTTTTGTATATCTGCGTTTTTAGGGCAAGATCGACGTTTGCTGTCCTTGTAGTGGCTGTAATCCCAGCCATTTTCATTGACATCGATGTCGGCAAATCCGCTGTAATCTCATATGTGTGGAAAGTCTGATCAGATGGCTTCCCCAGCCGATCACAAAGCTATCAACCTTGCTTATGCTAAAGGCTGTTTTTGGCTTTGTATAGGCTTTGGCTCACGCCACCTCTTCAAACTCGCTGCTTTAGTACTCTAGCTAGATTGACCCTTAAGATGTCAGTTATTAGTGCTGTAGATGTCAAAGCCAAGCTCCTTGCCGTCCTTTCAAAACCAGCCTTTGTTTTTTTCTTAAAGCCACTCTTTTTCAAGTAGCTCCCCTAGCCTTTTGCGGATCGTAGCACCGAACTCGTCGTCGTTTGCAAAAGCTCTATCGGGTTGTTCGCTATGCTTGCATATCCGTGAAATAGTTTTTAACTATCTCATCTTTATTGACAGCGTAGTTTAGGCGATCCTTACATTTTTATCTTGAAAGATAGGATCATTAAAGTTAAACATCAAAGCTCTATAGTCCGCACTTTTTAATCGAAGCAAGCTTAATTTTTATCATCTTTTGTGAATTTACCCCTGTTGGAGAGATGAGCGCAACGTCGATCTCACCGCTTTTAAGGCCTACAAGTCTTAAATTTTTCATCACCAACTATCTTTAAAAATAGCCTTTTTATCTTTGGCTCACCTTTGTAAAATTTATCATTTGCCACAAACTCCAAACTCTCATCTTTTTCCATTTTACTGTTTCGTAGGTGCGCCAGTGCCAATAGGTGCGTCATTAATTTGGGATCAGTCGCGATATATCTTTGCCCTTTAAAATGTGCTCAGGCAGCACGCCAAAGCTAGTGCGTCAAGAAATGGCGGAAAAGGCTCTTTAGCGTGATCTTTACTTTATAATCGCCTGTACTCAACGCTTTTTACCACCTCGTAGTTTGAGATAGCAGGTGCGTTTAGCTTCTTTATCTTGAGCCGCTTCGATACTAAATCTAACATCCTTTGCGCTACTCACCCCATCATGCCAAAACGCATCATCTCTTTAGCTCAAAAATATACTCCAGCCCGTCATCACCACCTGCCAAGACTCTCGCAAGCTCAGGCACAAGCGCGCTATTTTCATCGTGGCTCGTAAGTCCTGAGAGAAACTGAAGCGAAAGCGTAGGATCGTGATCCCCGTCATAGTCGGGTTTATACGAGGTGTTTGCCCTCGATAGCAACCACTATTTTGCCTCGTTTGCGTAAAGGCAAACGCCAAATAACAAGAAAAATGCAAGTAAAATCTTTCATCCCCTCTCATAAAATATTTGTGAAATGGTAATACGAATTTGATAAAAAGTATTATTAATGCAAGTGTGAAATGGAATTTGTAAAATTTTGATAACTAGACTCGAACCTTTTAAAGTAGAATTAGAACTTATTTTTAGCTCACTTCAAGGAAATTTACGATGAACAAAAAGATAGCCCCTAATTTCAGGCATAAGTTTAGTTTCACTCCTGCTTATTTCCACACTTCTTGGCTTTTTGGTCGCCTCTACGCTATCAAAAATATCGCGCCAAAGTACCTAAAAGACTACAACGCAACGCTTTTTGTTGGTGATGCTAATTTAACCCATTTACCTTTGAGCTAAACGCTACAAATGCCGAGTTAAACACCACTTCGCCGCTTTTTAGCACAAAAACAAATAGACGTAAAACTAAAGCCATTTTTCATCTTTAAAAAGCTCATAGAAGTTGATATTTTTAGACTTGATGAGCTCAGCGTTAAGATCGCAAGGGCAAAAGATGCGAGCTTTAACTTTAGTAACTTCATAGGCGAAGACAACGCTAGCAGCGAGGATAACAGCACTAGCTCGATAATGGCCCCTAAATAGCGCCAAGATCATCAAAGGCTCATTTTCATATAGCGACTCGTATCTAACAAAGCCACTTAATGTAAGCTTTTGATGATATAAACTACGAGCTTAGCTCACTAAACACCGAGAAAAACAGCGCTGGCAACCACATATTTGACTCAAACCAAGCCTCTGCAAATAAGATCGATCTAAAAGGCGACATCAAGCTAAAACTCCTCTAAAAATAGACGGCAGCGTCACTGTGAAGGACTTTAGCATAAAGCCAGTTGCGATAAGCTTTATCAATAGCAGCACGCCAAAGATCAAAAATGCAGCTATAATTTAGGCATAAACTACGATATAAAGGCCGATGAGAACGCCAAAGATACTGCAAAGATAGCTTTTAAATGTAAAGGGCCAATTTAAAACGAGGGCGAAAATGAATTAAGCCTTGGCGAGCTTGATCTGCCAAAATTTGACCTTGATAGTAAGATATCGACAAAACAGACGCCACGCCAAACCGGCGCTATACACTGAAACGATATCGCCTTTTAGGGTGCGCAGCATCAGCGAGCCTAAAAGCGTTAATTCTAAGTGATATCTCGCTTCTTGCAAATTTAAAATGAAAAAGAGCGGAGCTAGACGCCAGCCAAGCTAAAAATATGGGTGCAAACGCTTTTAAAAATAGATGAAGCAGATAGAATTAGCACTAAAAGATATAAATGCTTCACCGAAATCTAATTTAGTAAAATAACAAAAACCGCTCTAACGCTTTGGAAAAATGGCACTAAATGGCATCAACGCGCCACTTAGCAAAAAGTGCAAGTGCAAATGTAGCAAGCGCTGGCGTGACAAATACAAGCTTTTTACAATGGATGCACAAGAGCCTTATGAGCCCTTGATGAGCTAAACGTACATAGAGCTTAGAAGCAAAATAAAGATATAGCAAGCGTTGCTGATGTGGCGATAAAGAGCATAAGCTTTGATCTTTTAAAAATGGCTCTAAATATCGCTAGTGTCGATGTTATAAGCTCAACTCACTTTCAGAACTAAATGACAATGGTCTAAGCGCTGTAAGTGAGCTTAGGGCTTCATGAGCAGAGTACAAACCTGCAAAAAGCGGCAAAACACACTAAAAAGTGGAGAAAAAGGTTGAAAATAAAAAGCGCTTCAGCAAAAAGAAAAATGAGTTTTCAATTTGATGTATATATATGTAATAACGCAGACATCGCTTTGACGCATCTTTTGAAGGCGAGAAGATCGCTCATAATTCTGATAATCTTTTATAAAAGTAGCAAAATCGGCGAAGCGATTTTAGCAAGCCATTTGATGCAAAAAGTGGCGATGAAGAGCTCGCAAAAAGCTAACTTTGGATGTTGAGTCCAAGATAAAGATCGAGCCACTTGACGTGAGTGCTAAACATAAAGCTAAATGATACAATGTTTACTAAAGTATTTTTGCCTCACGCAAAGCCCTTTTTAGAGGCCGATCTAGCTAGCGGACAGCTTGAGAGTAGCGCTGAGATAAGCTACGCAAAGATATCAAAAGCAGACGCAAAAGTTAGCATAAAAAGATATAAGGCTAAATGGCAAAAAGCTGAAAAACTGGCTCGCCTTTAAAAGCCTTGATCTTGAAAAATACCTTTACTCTGACAAAAACGACCTTACTATAGTGGAGTGAGCTAAATCTCACATTTATCAAGGCTCATCTACGAAGAGCGTAATTTAACCTATCTCAGATCGTAAAAGAGGATAAAAATAAGGCCAAAACTGAGGCAAAACCTGAGAGCAAAAAGGCAGCTAGTAAAAAGAGGACGAGCTGTAATTTAGTGTGAAAAATTTTCAAAAATGGCGAGGTTGATTTCTCGGACGCATCGCTATTTATGCCATTTGCCACAACGATCTCAAAGCTAAATGGCAAACCTCTGACATCGATAAAAAGCGCCCGAAGCTCAGGCGAGTTTCAAGCGTGGTTGGCAAAATGGCTTTGCCAGATCACTGCAAAACTCTTTCCGTTTGAGCTAAAGCAACATACTGATATAAAGCTTGACTTTAAAGATATCGATCTAACTGACATAACGCCATATAGCGGGCAGTTTGTGGGCTATAAGATCAAAAAGGCAAGCCAATTTAAACCTAAACCATAGCGTCGTCGACTCAAAACTAAAATGGCTCACTCATAATTTTGACTCACTCTACACTTGAGAGAGAAGGTTGATTCCAAAAAGATGCTGTACTCTACTCGCTATCCCTTGCTATATCGATACTTAGCGATCAAAATAATCAACAACATCGATCTGCCAGTTGAGGGTAATGAGATCGATCCTGACTTTAAATATGGCGGCGTCATCTGGGCTGCAGTAAAAAGCTCTTTGCTGACATCACGCTAGCTCCATTTAGATTTTAGGCAACGCCCTAGGACTTGGCAGCAAAAGATCTTAGCTCTCATTGATTTTCTTGTTGGAAGTAGCGAGCCCATAAGCTCAGAAGCACCTAAGATAGCTGATTTTATAAAGCTGTAACTGGCTCAAAAACCTAAAATGAAGCTAGCATAACGCCAACATACTCAAAACCTCGATGAGAGCTTTTATAAAAACACTAGATCAAAAAGATCAATCAAACTCATCGCTTCAAGCGGGCAAAGACTACATCGCGGTTTTTAAAAATGAGCTTGTGCCACCGAAGATAGACGGAAAAAGCCTTAAGAGAAGAGGCGCTAAAGGGCATCGAAGTCGATAGCAAAGCTAGTAGAGCTTGCAAAATGAGCGTGCAAAATGCGGTAAAAGAGGCACTTATAAAAGCTGGGCTTGAGGCTGGCCGCATAAATATGAACGATGCAACAAGCTCAGAACCTAAGCAAAACACCTACACAAGTGTGCTAATGGAGTGGCGAACCAATTTTCATTTATTTCGCTGCTTCTTTGCATTATAGACAAACCAGCTAAGAAGCATAAGCATCAGCAAATGCGCCAAAAACGAGGCTTGCGTAAAAATATATGTTAAAATCAGCTCCGAGCAATCGAGGTTGTGAAGGGCGATCATGACGCCAGCTAAAGCGATTAAGTAGCCAATTAGCTTGATGATAAAAATTTTTGGATTTTACAAAGATGAGCAAAAGGCCATCAAAAGTATGATGCCAAGGGCTATTTTCGGTAATTTGAAACATCAGCTTGAGCGTTTGAGCTGAGTGTTAAAAAGCCAGCCAAAAGTGCCATTAGTATCATCAAAACTGCATAAACCGCCCTGCTTCGTCCAAAGCCATACATAAAGCAAACAAAGCCCTTATTTTGCCTGTTATAATCCATTTTCGCCCTTTTGAAGTTTGCTTTATTTTAATGCCAAACTCTTAAATAACGGCTTTTAATCTGAATTTCACTCAAATTAGCTAATATTTTGCATCTTAAAAAGGAGCAAAAATGCCTTATGTAAATATAAAAATAGCAGGCCCAGAGCCCTACAAAAAGAGCAAAAAGATCAAGTTTTTCAAGAGGTGACAGATACGCTTGTGAGGGTGCTTGGCAAGAAAAAGAGGCTGTTATGATATTTTTAGAAACTCACGACGCTGGCAACATCGGCGTAGCAGGCGAGAGCGTAGAGGATAAAAAGAAAGGAAACAAAATGAGCGACTTTAGCAAAGCAGACATGGAAAGAAAGATAACGATTTGAGGTTGGCGACAAGGCGCCAGAGTTTGAAGGGCTAAATCAAGACGGCGTAAAGGTCGCACTAAAGGACTTTTGTAGGCAAAAACGTGGTGCTTTACTTCACCCAAAGGACAACACTCTGGCTGCACGACTGAGGTCTTGCGATCGAGCGCAAACTACGATCAGTTTATCAAAAATGACACCGTCATCATCGGCGTTAGCCCAGATAGCGTGAAGTCTCACGTTACTTTTATCGCTGCAAAATTTAAAGCACATCTTGCTAAGCGACGAGGATAAAGAAATTTCTCAAAGCTTTTATGGCGTTTGGCAGGTCAAGAAAAACTACGGCAAAGAGTATCTTGGCATCGTTAGAAGCACCTTTGTGATCGGCAAAGACGGCAAGATAGTTGAAAATTTACAAAAACGTAAAAGCCAAAAGACCACGCTGCAAAAGTGCTAGCTGATCTAGTAAAATAAGGTAAAATGACCAAATTTTCTTTAATACCATTATAAAAAGTCCATTTATAAATATATTTGTGGTTACAACGCTTTGTAATGTTTATCGCAAATATCTATAAAATTTCATTTTTTGAAGGAACTGACCGTATAGCTCTTTATGCACATGGCAAGAAGCTTAACTACTATATTTTTTTATTAAATTTAGTTATCACGCACGTTCTTTATTTGCTAAGTCGTAGGCTTTTTAAAGGAGTTTATTTATTTTATGCACTTATTATTTTTGTGCTATGTTTTATAAACTTTTACACTAACTAGTTTTAAAAACTGATATAAATATAGCAATAATCGATAGTGTAGTCATACAAATCCAGATGAAGCTAGTGAATTTTTCCAGACATTTTTGAGATTAAATATCTGGTCGTTGCCATAATTTTATGTATCATCTTTTATGCTATGACAAGATATAAAAGATCTAGTGTAAAAGAATTCTAGCTGAAAAACTATCATTGTACTATCAGTTGTTTATCTAGCTTTTTGCAGCTGTATTTTTCACAAAATCAGCAATGAGAATAAAATCAAACAAAGCAGATAGAGCTTATAAGCAAGCCTCCCGGAGCATATCCTCATAAACTACGCCTTTGTTGCTCAAAAATATCTTTTTAGATGATAACTTTTTAACAAGCTACAAAAACTACTAGAGGATTATGATAGGTCTAAAAAGCAAACCAAAATACAAAGGCTAAGCGACAAGTAGCAAATATTGTCTTTATAATAGGCGAGAGTTTGGTAGCGAAATAAATGCAAGTTTATGGTTTTGACTTGCTAACTACTCGCACTTGAGGAGATAGTCAAAAATGGTAATGCTGCTATATATACCAACATTATCTCACCAGACACTTTATACAAACGGCTCTTTATCTAAAGTCTTAAACTTTCAAACTACGAAAGCAAAGAGCCTTGGAGCAAGAGCTTAAATATAGTTGATATGTTTAGCCTGTCTGGGTACAAAACATCTTGGATAAGCAACCAAAGCAATATCGGCAGATACCAACAACTCAGCCTTCAGATAGAAGGACAACACCTTTTTGATACGACATTTACAGATGAGATAAACTATGCAAATAGAGAAACCGATGGCACCTCATACCTGAAAATTTTAAAATAAAGCATAAATGAACCAAATTTACATCGTTCACTTAATGGAAATCACTCAAATATGACCTAAGATATCCAAAAACTTTATGTAATTTACAGCCAATGATCTATACTAATAAAATGAATCCTGGACAAAAAGCAGACTTTGACAGTATTTAAATAGCATCTTTATAACGATTATGTAGTATTGAATTTATAAAATGTTTAAAGACGATGAAGCTTTTGATAGTCTATTTATCAGATCACGGGGAGACACTTTTGAAATAGACGGGATAAGGGACACGGGCATGCTAAATCGCTTTGTTTTAGAAAATCCCACCTCATTTTTTATAGGTACTGATAACCGAAGCAAAATATCCAGAAAATGGCAAAAACTCTGAAAATGCAAAAAGATTATAATTTATGAGCGATGATATCATTCATACTTTTGCTGATATTATTGGTGTAAAAACCGCTTGAATATAATGCCTCAAGGAGTCTAATATGGCGACTTTAACGCAAGTAGAAAGCGTCTAATAAAACGGCGTTGATTACGAAAATATCAAAGACGTAAAACCACAATGGTGTAAATTTATCGCGTAACAAAATCGAAGGAGCAAAAAGATGAAGCTTATATATAGTAATTTTAAGTGCGTTTTTTGCGCCACTTTATCAGCACTGACTGAAGGTGTGGAGTATCAAACCTCAGCAAAACCGCTTAACTGCCCAAAACTCAGTCGTCAAGGTCTTTAGCTACGACTGTCCCTCACTGCTATAATTTGACCGAACGATCACAAGAAAGCTGATGTCAAAGCTTGACGGGGTTAATCGATCCCATATCACCCAAGCACCCGAAAGGCAAACTTCTGGCGAGACTACAAGTAAAATTTTCGCCGCTCTTATATCGATAGATGAGGCAAAATGAACTGATCTGCTAAGCGATGAGTCTATCTACAAGCTAAAATTTGCATATCTACAAAAGCAAGACACGATGAAAAAGATGACTTTAATGACGGCAAAGATAAAACAAAGATTTATCGATCTAGCGCTAAATGCGGCTCACGTGAGCAAAGACGAACACGAAAAGGCTAAACCTCAGAGCGCGTAAAAGAGCTAGACGCGTGGTTTGCCTCTTTATGACGTAGCTAGTATTAGCGGTGTGCCAGCCTTTGTAGTAAGCGGCAACATCTAATAAATTTAAACGCAGCTTCGTCGATCGATGAGATGGCAAAGATGATACAAGAGCTTTTTAGACAAGTAGTAGCGGCAATATCCACGTACTTGGTCTGAAATGTAATTTAAAAGCAATTTTAGATAAACTGAGGCCAAATTTTTCTAAAAAGAAAGGTTTAACAATGAACGCTCTAGGAATCCATCTGGATGGATGGAAAGTTAGTCAAATGGGACGATGCAAAAGTACATTGCCCTAACCCACTCTTTGCACTATGGCAATGCTGTATTTGAGGGCACAAGAGCTATAAAACAGGTCTAGCTATTTTTAGACTTCAAGACCACACAAAAAGACTTTTAAGATCAGCAAAATGACCGTTTTAAACGTGCCTTACACTGAAGAAGAGCTTGAAAAAGCGCAGATTGAGCTACTGCGCAAAATAGAATATAACGGCAACGTCTACATCCGCCCACTTATCTTTTTAGGATACGGCGTGATGGGCGTAGCGCACAAAAAGCACCGGTTCAAATTGCTATCGCTTCATGGGAGTGGGGTATATCTGGCGACGAAGGTCTAGAAAAAGGCATCAGAGTTGTACTAAGCTTTTGCCAAAACCAGTCTGCTGCTCAAATGAATCGAGAGCAAAAGCTAGCTCAAACTACCCAAGCCTCACTAAATGGCAAACTACGAGGCAAAAAGAGGCTGGGTACGACGAGAGGCGCTACCTTTGATAGCGAGGGCTTTGTAGGAAGGTCCAGGCGAGTGCTTCTTCATCGCTGAAAATGGCGCCCCTAATAACTCCTCCAAACGACAACAGCCTAGTTAGTATCACCCAAGATACGGTCATCAAACCAGCTCACGACCTTGTATATCGAAGTAAGAAGAGAGCGCACTACAAGAGATCAGGTATAACAGCTGACGAGGCGTCACTGGTACTGCAGCCGAAGTAACACCGATAAACAGTATAGATAAAGCCGCATCATCGGCAACGGCGCTAGAGGCGAAGTGACAAAGAGACTACAAAAAGCTTACTTTGACGTAGTTTATGGTCTAAACAAAAATACGAATCATTTTTAACATATATTTGGCAGATTTGAAAGGAACGAAATGCCCGCTGATTTAAAATGATTATTTCAACAAAAGCAGGTAATGGATAAATAGAGGCTCTAGTCAAACAAATAACGACAAAGAGCCGCCTTCTCAAAAAGGATTTTAAATGCCAAATATGCCAAGCGGCTTTGGCACCGGTGCACTAGCCTACATCATAATCGCCATTATCGCGATCCTTGCTATCACTCGGCCATTTAAAGTGATACACCCAGGCGAAGTCTGGATCAAAAGCCACAGCGGGTAAATACGAGCCAAATCCTCTGCAACCAGGCTTTCACTCTTTTGCCATTTATCCAAGACATCATCATCGTGGACACCAGAGTTAGGATCATAAACTGCACTTCTGGCGAGGATACGGGCGAGTCAATGCAAAAGTCATATCAGGAGCCGGAATTTTACGCAAAACCTATCTCGGTTTTGGACGCTAGAAACCCGCCAGTTAGCATCGATATCACCGTGCAATACCGCCTAAATCCAGAAAATGCACCGCAAACTATCGCCCCTTGGGGTCTTAGCTGGAAAAAGTAAGACCGTCGATCCTGTCGTTCGTGACGTGGTTCGCAGTATCGCTGGTAAACACACAGCCGAAGAGCTACTGACCAAAAGAAACGACCTAGCCAGACAGATCGATGATGGCAAGAAAAGACATCGACTCACAGCCAAACAAGCCAGTCGAGCTTCCTAACAGTGCAGCTCGTGAGATCATCTTACCTTCGAAGGTAAAAGAGCAGATAGAGCGTTCAGATCGCCAAACAAGAGGCTCGAGAGGACAAAATACGAGGTCGAGCGTGCAAATCAAGAGGCTCTTAAAACAAGCCGCGCTTTGCAGAAGGTAGCGCAAAAGCTGCGATCATCGAGGCAGGTAAGGCTGACGCCATCAAGATCGAAGCTGACGCGACTGCTTATGCGAACAAAAGAGATCGCAAAAGTGTCGACTGTACTTGTTACCGAAAAGCAGATCGAGACATCAAAATAGATTTTAACGACGCTCTTAAAGAGAACAAAGACGCTGTATTTTCTTAACTTCTGGCGGAGCTGTACCAAACATCTGGCTAGACGCAAAAGATAAGGCCAGAGCTAGCCTGAAGCTAGCGAGAAGTATGAATAGCGTAGCACAAAAAGTATAGACTGGCAAAAGGTTGGTGGGATTGCTCCGGTGGTGGTTTGCGATCACGCCAGCAAACGAGGTTTTGATGCTTGCTTTTATGAATGAAGAAGCACTTGCTTTGTTCATCTAGCTGCTACACTCGCACTCACGTAAAAATAGAATCGGAAAAAGGCGGAAGATAGCGGCAACACGAGAGATCAAGTCTGCATCACTAGGACTGTGACAACGACACTTTGCTTTTAAAAAGTCGTTCAAAATGGAGCTGCTGCTTGTCACATCTGGGGCAAGGTCTTGCTTTTTAACGAGATACCTAGTATGGTACTTTCAGATAAAAAGTTGAGGTCAAAAGCCGTTACGGCGTTCTTTGGATGAGCTTTATCACGTTATAGAGGATAGAAAGCCAACCGCAGATCCGCAAAGCCTATACGTAGCTAGCCTTTTAAAAAGGGTGAAAAATCACCCTAGTTGGCGAAGAGGCGGGCGAGTTTATCATGGCTGCAAAAGATCTTAGCTTTACAAAAGCTTAGGCCAAGACGCACAAAAAGCAAAAGATGATCCCATCTACGAAGCAGCCGATCTTTGCTTCTACATGCACCGTCGCCCTTTCATCTCACAATATCCATCCAGATGCCGTCAAAAACGAGCTTTGCAAGACGCTCGGCGCTGAGTGGTATCGAAGCAGATCGCGAGATGTTAAATAGCATCAAGCATAACATACTTTTCTATACTCCAAAACGCGAAACTTATCGACTTTTGGCCTATGGCTGGGTCTTTTAGCCTTTGTTTTTATCGCTTTTGGGGAATTTTTATCGCGATAAAGTCGTGGTGGCAGATAGGATTTTTGTTTATCCTAGCTAGTTTTTCGGCTTTTGCTGGTAGCTACTTACGCAAAACAAGTATATAAGCGATAATTTAAGACCAGTTAGCATAAGCAAAATAGGCACCCAGCAGCTTCTAATACGTCGATGCGCTAATGGTTGATTTCAACATCGCAAATAACTCCAAAATGATGTTCTCAAAACGTCTGCAAGATCGAGTTAGATTTTTATCTTGGCTCAAAGCAAGAGGCGAGAAATTTCAAATTCACTCAACCCATTTGCTAGGATCATCGTAAGCCAGAAATTCTCTACCAAAACAGAGCATCGAGATAAAAGACATGCGATAGCATACCTTTTGCTCTTTATTGACTACAATATCACCAGCGAGTGTTTTTGATGAGTTCACTCCCACTTTACGATCGTTCACATCATAGTACTTTTTGCGATCGCACTACTTTCTATTTTATTCCTAGTCCTATCATTTAGAACCGAGCGCAAGCTCTTTTATCGCTACTTTTTGCAAATATCCTAGTTTCAATCCACGCTTGCCATGATGCTCGTACTTGACAAATATACAGGCCAACTGGAAATGTGTAAAAAGCGAGAATTTTTGCTGAAATGAGAGCATTGTTTTCTGAAAGCGTCAGGTGCGAAATATAGGCAGCACTTAATCATTAGCAACCGCATCGCCCACCATTAAGCTTCCGTCAACCAGCCACTAAACACGACCTTGGCGGAGAGGCACTTTCTTTGAAACCAAGCGGACTTTTCATCCTCATGGGTCTTTGGCGGCGAAGAAAACGAGAGGCCAAACACCGCGGCATATAACGTAATGTCGCGTGTAATCGGTAAAAGTGCAAAAGAGTGTGCCATTTACCGTAAACTATGCCAGCATCCGCCTCTACTTAAAACGGCATGGACTATCACAGTTAACTGCTATTAGTAGCTCAGCTCACTCATTATAAGGCGGTAGAATGTGATTTTCATTCTTTTTGATCTATGATGGAAATTTTAAACCAGCCAAAAGGCAATGGTTTGTAAAATTTATTTTTAGCGTCTTGCAAGATAGTCGGTACTGTAGTCAGTTGCTTAAGCAGCCCTTTGTTTTCCATCATGGCGATGTGGAAAATCTTCGTCGCCGTGATGCCACTTATGACTAGCTGTTCCGGCCAGCTCACTTTGCATCTTATGGATCGCTCTGTTCCCATCAGTGTCCCAAACTCACGAGCTTGCTGACCGGCGCTGCCGTAGTACGGCGGTATAGTAGTGTCTTTGATAGGGATGGCTGTCCATTCTCACGTTACGGCCGCCTGGGCATGACGTATTTTGTGATTCCTAGCCAGGGCATCGGAGTGAAGGTATCGGGATCCTCAGCTGTTATCCCACACTCGATCGCATGGCCTTTAGCCTCGACAGCCTCTTGTGCTGGTAGCGCCTCACCCTTGAGCCACTTTTGATCATGAGCTCGATGATGCCAAGACCACTCACTCATTCTCACCCACTGTGTGCCTCGACCTGAAGCCTTGTGTCTCATCCTTCGATGAAGCAAAATCTAATTTTTATCGACCAAAAACCAGAAATGTACAGAAGCTCCTCGTCAGCTCATCGCTTTTGCCGCTCTTATGGCAGTTTCGTGCAGCCTCAGCTCTGTCTTCTCATCAATGCGAAGTATTGCTGGGCTCTCTTCGATAAAAGCTTTTGGTGGCGGCGCTGCATAGAGCAGTCACGCTCGCTCATGTGAAGCATCGTCACATGGCTATCGCCGATGACTCGAACCTCGATGGCGGCGTGGTCAAGTTATATTCCATATACATTGTGCCATCGCCACGCACTCATCGCCTCGCCTCAGCCGACCAAAATGCTTTTTCTAAATCGGCCTCTTCAACCACGCGCATACCACGTCCCCGCCACCCGCAGCAGCTAACAAACCACACACTCTTTGCTGCTTTTGCGCAGCCACTGCGCCGTCTGAGCTCGTGGGATGACTGGCACTGACTGCTCTTTGCACGACCTGTTTTGCCTTTACTCTATCACTCATCAAAGCCACCGCAGCAACGCTTGGTCCCATAATCGGATCTTGTGATGGAGCAAAATCTCAAACAAAAATTTTGATTTTCACTTAAAAAGCCACAACCAGGAAAATAGCGTCTGCTTCAGCTGGATCCTCAGCTGCGCTTTATGATATTGCGATATTTAGGGTAGCCGTCACTTGAGCGCCTTTCTACCGATACAAAATAGCCACGTCAGCGTATTTTACGTAAGCGGGCGTCTTTGTCGGCAGTTGAGTAGTACCCACAACAGCTCTTCACCCATCTCCTTTATCGTCTCGCAAAGCACGAAGAGCGATCTCACCGCGGTTTGCGATTAAAAATTCTTTTTAATTCCATTAATCTCCACGCCAAATAACGGCAAATCCAAACTCAAACTGGCTCGTCCGTCAGAGACCAGCATCTCAGTGATCTGGCAGCCAAACCCAGCCCTCGATCTCGCTCCATGATCTTCATAGCTTCCGAGGATGCCCACTACATCGCCTTTTTCTCACTCTTTTGGCCTTGCTTTTGGCATAAATGGAGCAGCGCTCTGGGCTTGGAGCAGCGTAGAGTACCCACCTAGGAGATTTTGATGCCATCTTTGGCGACGCAGGCTGGTTTTAATCTCTCTGAGCTTAACGACAACATTTACAGGTAAAGTTATGTTGAGCTGCCATGCTTTGTGCCACTGGCTCTGCAGGCGCGCAATAATTCCTGCACCTTTCTCTAGCTCTGACTTCTTATAAAATCACCACTTTTTATCTTGATATGATTCATCTCCATACCATTGGGTAACTCTGATAAGCTCTATATCTTCTTTTTGCAGTAGATCATTCCCAATTCTTAGAGTATAAGCCCCCATCAGGTAGCGGTATTTTAAATAAATTTCTAATTTTAGCTGGTATGTAGATCGAAAGCAAGCCCTACTCTTTTTCTAGCAATCGAGTAATAGTTGAAGACGAAACTACAGCACAATCCGAAAAACCAAGACTCAAAGCGAGTGCCCGATCGCTTCTGCCGCATAGACTGCGCTATAGATAGCAAGCGAGATGGTGTCTGGTTTTCGCCTGCGATATTGCTGCGCCTAAAAGTCGAGCGTTATACCAACCTCGCCAAGCTCTGCTGTGAGAGCGCTTAGGATAAAAGGCACGCCAACGTGCTTTTTGCAACGCTAGGAAAAGCACCAAAATGGCTGTTTGAAAATGGCTTTTACCATGGCTTATATGCTGCCCTGCTAAGGCTTTTTCGAAAGTGAGCTAAGCGCTGAAACCACGCTTTTACAGAAGTGTGCAGAGGCTATGGAAAGGCATGCAGCTAAGATGCTGCTGCAGCTAAAGACAACTTCTACCGTAGTGCCTTTCGCCGATGATGCCATTTTGCCAAGCAGATAAAGCAGTAAAAATCCCAGTCTGCGGTGGGTGGAAAAGATGAGCGAAAGGTGACTCACTCATCTCGGCAGCTACTTTGCAATTTAGACCTACTAAAAGCTATAAGCCAAAGCCAGCCCAAAAATAGTGCAAGCAAAAGCCCCTCGAAAGCACAAACGACCTCATGCTATATTAAAATAGCGGACCAAACAGGCATGTGAGCCTCCGTGACCTCGCCCCATCTCTTGCGCCAAACTGAAGCGTACCTTTTGATCTCTCAGCTTTTTAGCTCGGCCTTATAATTTGAACGCAATCACCCTTTTCTGCAGATCCTCAAGCTTGTGCCCGCCACGATATTTGCTGCGTAAAGCGCCTCATCTATCAAGATAAACTACCACCCATCCTCGTGAGCGTTTATGTCTAGTTTGGTTGATAAAGCTGCATCAACTTCGCCGTTTAACATATAGGTAATGCAGACCTGTGGTACGCCTTTTACTGCTAGTACTCATTCTTTAGCTCGCCGTCCAAGCTGTCTCCGCCTTTGCATGTACCACTAGCTCTCTTGCCATAAACTGCCTTTCACCGGCATGTCTGCAGAGCAAATGGCTTTGTAGAGTTTTAGCCCGTCAATCTCTCTCTATACGCCCTTTTAGTCGCTAGCACCAAGGCACCAGAGCCCAATTTGCTGTGGGTCTTGGGGAATCTTTTAGATCAGACTCTCAAAAGTCCCTCATCACCCACGATCACGTTCGTTTTGTCTCTTTTGCCCGCGCCATGATCATCGCTGTGATGTTTTGCAAAAGAGGTACTCGATATTTGCGCCATCTTTGAGATTTTGCGCGACCGCCCTGACTATCTTTTATATCCACCACCTCGCACTTACTAGTGGGATCTTTCACCGCCAAATGCAAAAACTGCGGCCATTAAAGTTATCTTACTTTTTCCTTTAAAAATAGAAATTTTACGATTTTATAAAATATACTCTTATATATTCTTCAAAATATATTTTACAATTTCGGACTCTAAATGGTATAATCTCGCACAAAAAGGACGAAATGATGGAAATCGAACTTGAGCTAAAGATGCAAGGCAAGATAGATAGGCTGTCAATAGATAAGACTTTAGGCTGATCCAAGGATCGGCGAAGGCTACTTCACGGCGAAATATCTTCTAAAAGTAAATGAGATAATTACAAAACCTGCCAGATCAGCACGTAACGATGCAGTTTTTCCTAAAAGGCGTGATGATATCGTGCTTTGCGGTATCGACGAGGTTTTGAGCGATAGTCAATAACTCGCATAAAACCCAAGCGAGCTTGAATTTACGCGCTTTGATGATGGCGATATCATAAACTGCAAACGAGCCAGTTTTCAAAGATAAGCGGCGAGCATGAAAGTACTCGGCTTTTTAGAAAACGTGATCGACGCGACGCTTACTAGAAGAAGCTGCGAGCGACAAACTCTAGAGACGCCATAAAAGCGGCAAATCGGGCAAGGTCGCTCTTTAGCATGGCGGACAGGCGTAGATGACATCTGCACGCAGCCAGGCGACGGATATGCCTCATTTATCGGAGGTATCAAAAGGTCGCTACAGACGCTCAGGGCGAGCTTACAGGGCTAGAAGGGCGGTGGCACCATGCCCTCATGCGCTCATTCAAATGTGTGGCGGAGATGGCAGAAGGCTTGTCACCGATGCTAAACCTTTTGAAAACGAGCAGATCACGGCACTAGTTGATTATAACAACGACGTGATCATGACGCACTAAAGGCTGCAAATGCCCTAAAAGAGAGGTTTGGCGCGGTTAGAGTGATACTAGTGTAACTTGATAGATAGGCATTTTGAAGGCAAAGATACGAGTAACGGATCCACATGGCGTTTGGTAAGGAGCTTATATTTGCCCCTAAGAGAGGCGCTTTCGATAAAGCTGGCTTTTAAGCACGTTAAATCGTCGTTAGCTCAGGCTTTTAACCCGCAAAATGAGCATCGGAGGAATGGAATCAATTTGCTGATATTTACGGCGTGGAAGCCATCTTGTTAAAAATGATATTTGTGGTTTTACAGGCGATCTAGTCGAGCTTAAACGGGCAAAAGTGAGGCCAATGGCAGATTTGCCTCAGATAGGCTAAAAAGAGTGAATTTAGGAGAAAAGATGAAATTTATAAAGTATCGCAACGTTTCTAGCGCTTTTGCTCTCTGGCTGCATGGTTGCAAACTACGCCAACGCCTTTGAAAAGGTTGGCATAGTTGAGGACGGCGTTTACCGCTTTAGCTAAAAATGGCGCAGGACCAAGAAAGACCTGCTTGTAAAGGTGATCTCGGTGCAAAAATGCGGACAGCCCCGCAAAGATCATCTCCATGCTAAATATCCCCTATCAACTAAATGACTTCAAATCTAAGCGACGCAGGCGTTATAGTTTGGCCATTTTATGAGTTTGAGGATAAATTATAACAACGATCATCGTTGAGCGTGTAGAGCTTGATGATCAAAAAGCTACTTAAATGCTTGATCTTAAGCATCCTTACTACTCGACCTTTCGTCACGCAACAAGGGCAAAAATGACGCCATAGACGTGAACATACGTGCAATTTCAAAAGAGGCAAAAGCTGGTAAAAGATCAAAAACCGCCCTTAAAACTTTATATTTTAAATACTTTCATTAAAATGGCGTAATCAAAAAGGATCACCTTTGCATAATCTAAAAACCATAAACGTCGCTCACTCGCCGGACGCTGACGATATTTTCATGTATGCCGCTGTCAAATTGGCTGGGTTAGCAGTGTACTTAGCCTTTACATCAAAGGCGCTTGATATAGAAACGCTCAAACGAAGAGGCGCTCGAAAGGCACTTTATGAGGCCACAGCGATCAGCTTTGCGCTCTACCTAAAAATCTGCGATGACCGGTACACTTTTACGCTGTGCGGTGAGCTTTGGCAAAGGATATGGTCCAAAGCTTACTGCCAAGCAAACAGCTACAGCGAATTTCAAGGTCGCACTATCTGGTAAAAACACGACAAACGCCCCTGCTCTTTCGCATAGCTTATCCAGAAGCGAGAATAGTTTTATGTACCCTCTTTAGAGATCGAAAATGCCGTGCTTAGCGGCGAGGTCGATGCTGGAGTGCCCACACTGAAAGTATCTACAATTTTCAGACCAGCTCTGCGTCGAGCGTGAATGGACATCTGAGCGAGCTAAACGGCGAGAAAATTTACTCGCTTCCCACTTGGCGGTATGGCGCTTAGACGAAGTCTGCCCATAACTGACGCCATCGAGTGCGAAAGAGTGCTTAGCGAGGCCGTTGGGATCGCCACTCCCTGCCAAGCCATTTTTGTCTCACATGCTAATGGAGCGAAATCTCATCAGAGTTGGCAAAGATGAGCTAAAAACGTATCCAATTCTATACGCAAATGACGAGTCTATAAGCATGAACGAAACGCAGCTAAAAGCGCCAAACAAGCTCTATCAAATAGGTTATGACAAAGGCTTTTTGAAAAGCCAATCGACGTAAACGACTACCTCATCCCAACTGAATACAACGAAGTAAGTTTTAGCTGATGCAAAGGTACGCTTGTCTCACTTGGAGTTGAAAACCTTTAAGATCGCCCTTATATCAGCCTCGATGCTGCTAAGCGGCCCAATAGCAGGTCTTATCATCTCCATCTTTCAAGCGACCACGCAGATAGATCTGAAACCACGCTAAGCTTCGTGCCAGTAATCTGCTAGTCGTCGCTGTCATCATATTTTTAATGCCTTGATGATCTCGATGATGGTTGAGCTTTACCACTCGCATGCTTGATTTTATACCGGAATTTATCCAGTGACGAGGCTTGTTGATTTTTCTAAATTTACCCCAGTTAGGATAGGCGGTGTGCATGAGAATTTTTCTCGAGGTTACAAGCGCTGAAGATCTCGATCGGCCGAGCTTTTTAGGTGCCGTGATGATAGGCGGGGGTAACAACTTGCTTATCTCACCAAATCCCCCAAAATGGCGATGCTTGGCAAAGAGCTTTGACTATATAAATTCAGAAAATTTGTGATGAAATGTATCTTTGAGATAGGCGCTGCGACAAAAATCCGCTAAAATTTACAACTTCGCTAAGCAAAACAACATAGCCTGCCTTGAGTTTTTAAAAATATCCCTGGCACGCTTGGCGGACTTATCAAGATGAACGCTGGACCGCTTAATGTAGCATGAGCGACAACCTCACGCATGTGCGTCTAGCTCGTGGCTGGGTGAGCAAAAAGATGAGATAAGCTTTAGCTACCGCCACAGCGGTATAGATGAGGGCTATTGGGAGCCAGTAAGCTTCAGTGGCTTTGACACGGGTATATCTGAGCTATAAGTGCTAGCAAATCAGCCAAAAAGGTGCTAGCTTTTGGCAGCTGCTTTGTAAATCCAGAGGGGCACTTTGCAGGGGCATTGATTGAAGCAGTTGGACTCAAGGGCGTGCGATCGGCGGATGAATTTAGCGAAGAGCACGCAATAGATACTCTAACCACGCAAGCTTTTGAAGACGCCATAAATCTTATAAATTTAGTAAAAGGCTAGGTTTTAGAGAAATTGGCGTAGAGCTTAAGACTGAAGTTTGCATTTTATAAGGATAGTGATGAGTGAGTTTTTAGCAGAGTTTTAACATTCTATTTTTGTTTATATGATTGGTGCTGCCGTTTATAGGGCTAAAAAGGCGCAAAGCGAGCATGAGAAAAATGTGGCTGATCATGATAAAATCTGTTAAATTACTCAAATTTAGGTGTAAAAACTCACATCGACCTAGTTAATTTCAGATGAAATGTTTAGCGCAGGCCTTTAAAAGAAAAACTAATTTTTAAATTTAATAAATCTACTAGCAAAGAGGAATGTATCTCTTTTATAAAAGATGAAATATCAAAACTAAACCCCAAATTCCGCAAAACAGTATCGACGAAGCTTTTCTTAATCTCTGCGTCAAGCTCGCTTATAGAGCCGCTTTTGCTCAGTACTCAAAAACGAAGATCAATTTATGGATTTTTGTTTGAAAAAGAGCACCTTTTGCTCTCATTGATAGCGCTACTGCTTGGCGAAAATATTATAATTTGCGAGTAAATCAAGTGATCATCTCTTTTAGATAAAATCAAATGCCAAATTTTCAACTATAAGGTAAAAATGGCAAAAGAAAAAGATAGTGACAAAAAGATAGCTATCCCAGAGAGCGAAGCGGGATAAGAAAAGGCGCTTGAGCTTGCGCTAAAGCAGATCGATAAAGCTTTTGGTAAAGGCACGCTTTAAGACTTGGCGACAAAGAGGTTGAGGCTATCGAGTCGATACCGACTGGCTCGCTAGACTTGATCTGGCTCTTGGCATGAGGCGGCGTTCCAAAAGGCAGGATCATCGAGATGCACGGACCAGAGAGCTCTGGTAAGACCACGCTCACACTTCACATCATCGCTGAAGCGCAAAGCTGGCGGATCTGCGCATTTGTCGATGCAGAGCACGCACTAGACGTAAAAATACGCATCAAATTTAGGGTGTAAATACCGACAACCTTTACGTCTCTCAACCAGACTTTGGCGAGCAGGCGTCGAGATCGTTGAGACACTTGCAAGAAGTGGCGCAGTCGATCTTATCGTAGTTGATAGCGTCGCTGCTCTTACTCCAAAGAGCGAGATAGACGGCGATATGGGCGATCAGCACGTGGGCCTTCAAGCAAGGCTTATGAGCCAGGCGCTTAGAAAGCTAACTGAATTTTAAGCAAGATGAAGACAACTGTTATCTCTCATCAACCAAATTCGTATGAAGATCGGTATGATGGGATATGGCACGCCAGAGACCACAACTGGCGGTAATGCACTCAGTACTCATCTGTAAGAATAGACGTAAGAAAGATAGCCACACTTAAACAAAAACGACGAGCCTATCGGGCAACCGCACAAAAGCAAAAGTCGTTGAAAAACAAGGTCGCGCCTCCACTTTAAAGTGGCTGGACCGGACATCATGTTTTGGCGAGGTGTGAGTAAAGAGGGCGAGATCATCGACTATGGCGTAAAACTCGACATCATCGACAAACTCAGGCGCGTGGTTTAGCTACAAGGCCGAAAAACTAGGGTCAAGGTAGAAAAACGCCAAAAGCCTACCTAAAAAGAGCACCCAGAAAATCTTTCTGACGAGATAGTAGCGGCGATAAAAGGCTCAATGGGGATAGATCACCCTAACAAAGCAGCGGCGCAAAAGACGAAGACGACGACACAAACGAAGCAGGGAGATGAATAATGGTACTTTTATTGAAGTATAGAAGCTCACGAGGTTTTAGACAGCAGGGTAACCCAACAGTTCGTGCGACAGTTGAGACTAAGCGACGGCACCGAGGCAAGCGCGATCGTACCAAGCGGCGCAAGCACTGGCAAGCGTGAGGCGCTCGAGCTTCGTGATAAAGACGAGAGATATGCTGGCGAGGGCGTTTTTAAAAGCTGTTTCAAAACGTAAATGAAAAAGATCGCTGAAGCGGTGATAGGCCTTGATGCCTACAACCAAAAGGCAGTCGATGCTGAGATGCTTGAGCTTGATGGCACGCACAACTACTCAAATTTCAGGTGCAAACGCAGTCCTTGGCGTATCTATGGCGGTAGCTCGCGCAGCTGCAAAGAGCCTAAATATCCCGCTATCCGCTACCTTTGGCGGTGCAAACGCTAACGTCTTGCCAGTGCCGATGTTTAACATCATAAATGGCGGCGCACACGCAAATAACAGCGTTGATTTTTCGAATTTATGATCATGCCATTTTGGCTTTAGCACATTTAGCGAGGCGCTAAGAGCTGCGACTGAAATTTCACCACAAGCTAAAATCTATCCCTAAACGCAGCTGGCTCACAGCACGGCTGTCGGCGACGAGGGCGGTTTTGCTCCAAATAAAAGACAACGAAGAGCCACTAAAACTTATCTCTCAGGCTGTAAAAAGAGGCTGGATATGAGCTAGGCAGCCAGATAAAACTAGCGCTTGACGTCGCTTCAAGCGAGCTTTTACAAAGACGGCAAAATACGAGCTGAAGGCAAGAAATGTAGCAGCGACGAGCTTATTGGCTACTATGAAAAACTTTGCGAAAAATATCCGATATTTTCTATCGAAGATGGCCTTAGTGAGGACGACTGGAGCGGCTGGGCTGAGCTTACAAAAAGGCTTGGCAGCAAGGTGCAGCTAGTTGGCGACGACCTTTTTGTCACAAAATGAGAAAGAAATTTTACGCGAGGGCATCGAGAAAAAGATCGCAAATGCCATCCTCATCAAGCCAAATCAAATAGGCTCAGTCACGCAAACTATGCAAACCGTCCGCCCTCGCTCAAAGAAACGGCTACCGCTGCGTCATGAGCCACAGAAGCGGAGAGAGCGAAGATGCGTTCATCGCTGACTTTCGCAGTCGCACCAAAATACTGGCGAGATAAAGACAGGTGCCACCTCAAGAAGCGAGCGCAACGCAAAAATACAACCGCTTGCTCGAGATCGAGCTTGAGGCGGGTGAGTTTTTGAGGGGATAATATTTGAGCGAAATTACAGATGAATATGGCAAAGAAGATGGCATATTTCATCAAAAATCGTAAAAGTTCGATCAGGCCAACACTGCGCTACGTCATAGCCACCATCTGCGTGGCTATGTTTGCCTTTACGTAGGCAATATGATGTTTGGCAAACGCTCACTTGATGTGATGCTAAGCCTTCAGAGCAGAGAGAGGCTTAGCGAAGACGTGGAAATTTTGAAAAACTAAATGCGTCTGCAGAAAAGATTATTTTGAATTGCAAGGCCTTGAGCCAGACTCCAACAAAAAGTAGGAACGATGAAAGAAAGAGACTGGTTAGTTTTATCTATCTTGACGGCGAGCTTATGCGCCAGAGAAAACCCATTTATGCCTATGTAGCGAGCTAAACACAAGCGTCATGACGACAAATATCATTGAGAAAAGTTGATGATTTCAACTCGCTATCTTTAAATTTTCCAAGCGACGCAGCGCTGCTGATGGATGTTAGCATAAGATATAGGGCGAGTGACGGCAGTACAAAAGAAAAAGACTAACCGATATAAACAAAACTATCGACTGGAATGATGAATTTGCACTTATGAAGATGAAAAACTCCAGAGCCAGTCGCAGCTAAAAACTAGATCGTCTCTAGTCACGATGGCCGATATGCCGGCTCACAAAGGTTAGCACACCAGTGATAATAGAGGTGAGCACGCCAGTAATGGAAAAATGAGACGCCACTCAAATAAAGATAGAAATAAAAACCTCAGATGTGCCAACTCAAACGTCGTAGTGATCGACCTTGGCGCAAAGATAAAAAGAGCCTGCTAAGCCTCGAGCAAAAAGGTAGTCGAAGTTAAGATCGAGGCCAGCCTCAAAGCCTGTTAAAGAGACAAAAAAAGCAGCGAAAAAGAGGTTGGTAAATTTGTGAGCTTTTTAGCACATGAAAAGAGCTAAATATCATCACAAAAAGTAGTAATCTAAAGCACTTTGCCTACGAGAAAAACAAGATCGTGCTTGACTTTGCAAAGCCTCCAAGAAGTTTTAAAAACCAAGAACTTAAAGCTTGAAAACGAGACTTTTAAAAACGTAATAATCGGCTGGCACGAAAGCTATTTTAGAGTGGTTGTAGAGCTTGATAAGATGCATAAATATAAGCTTGAAGCCGTTGAAAATGGATATGTACTAAGCTTTTTATAGTTTTTGAGCTTTTTCATAGAATTTCAAATATAATACTTTTTCAAAATAAAATTTAAAGGTCGTTATTTTGAAATTCCCACTTGACTGCAAAGATAGTTTTGAAAACTCATTTATATTTTGGCTAACTCGCTATGTCAAATTTGAAACTTAGCTCGCTTTCAAACAAGGAGCTAAGAGATCCCAAAAGCGCTCGCAAGTGTAATTTTCGCCCTAAGCCGCGAGATAAAAACATAGAGCAGCTTGATGGGCTGGTAAAAAGCGCTAGAAATGCAGGGCTAACTGGCATAAATACCTACTTTTAACCCGCTTAAAAAGATATATGAGATGATGAAATTTTATGAGCTTAGCAGCCTAAAACAGATCGATGAAGAGCTGCTAAGTGAAATTCTAGCAAGCACAACTGGCGGACTAAGTGATGCGAGCAAGAAAAACTACAGAATCTCAGTGATAAACCTCTTTTGCCTTTTAGACAAACAAAACGAAGAGGACGGCAAAGCTCACGTTTTTGATATAAAGTAAAAACTGGGGCGGCGTTAGTGGTAACAAAGGTCAAAAAGTTGCCTGAGTTTATGGGCGAAGAGGAGGTCAAGAAATTTCTTGATGCGATCGAGCAGAGCGACTTTAAAGCAAAACTCAAACCGCAACAAGCTCATCATAAAAATCATCATCTTTACAGGCATCCGCGTGAGCGAGGCGCTAAATTTAAAAGAGAAAGATATCACCGAAGATGGCGATCTTTTTATCATTAGAATTCGTGGCAAAAGGCAACAAATACCGCATCGTAATGATAAAGCGCCACCTAATCGAAGCTCATCTAAACGCAATCGCTATAAACTACATCAACAAAGAGGGCTATCTTTTATAAATAAAAATGCACAAGGCTCACGCAGGCTTATGTTAGCCGTATCGTGGAGCAAATTTTATTTAAAGCAGGCATCAGAAAAGAGAAAAATGGCGCTCACATGCTGCGCCACACCTTTGCAACTATGCTTTATAAAAAGCAAAAAGACCTAGTGCTCGTGCAGAAGCCCCTTGGGCATGCAGCTCTAAACACCTCACGAATTTACACGCACTTTGATGAGTGACAAGCTAAAAGCTTGCTGCCAAAGTGGCTGAAGATCTGGCGAATTAAGGCATAAAATTGAGCCGTGAGTTTATGACTAAACAAGCCCTTTGAAGACTTTTGCGACGTCGTAGTAAAGCCAGTAGCTGACGGCGGTGAGGGCAGCGTGGAGGCTATGGCTGACGCACTTGATGCTAGATGAGTAGACACCATCGTCAAAAACCCACTTGGCACTGAATGCAGCTAGATATGCTCTAAAAAGACGACCTTGCCATACTCTGAGGATGTCAAGCGCTTCTGGGCTTACTCTTATACATGCTAGTGAGCGCAATCCCATGAAAAACTAGCACATTTGGCTTTGGTCAGATGGGATAAAAAGATGCCATTGGCAGGGCGCAGCCTACTGTCTATGCTCCACAAAAAGGTGCAAATGGCCGTATGGTAAAGCGAGCTTGATGATGGGCTAAAGCACTTTGCGGGGCTTGTAAAAGAGAGATGGCAAGCAGATCTGCTCGCCACGTATCAAACTAGCCGATCTTTCTTATCTTTTGCAGGCAGTGCTTGTCTAGCGCAAGTACCGACCAGCCAGTCATTGAGGCTACTCGCCATTTCTTTTGGGTCAGAAGTCCAAGCTTGTTGTGATTGACCCCTTTTTCTAATCGCATATCCCAAAAGCTGGCTTTCCATCGACGATGTGCGTTCTTATACCAAACTCGTCATGGCCAAATCCATGCTCTATGCTGATAACCCGCTAGCAACGCTGTCTGTTACAAACGCCTCGCCAACTTGTGCTCCATAAGGCGTAGTCACTGGACCTTATCGCCTGAGCGAATGCCCTGCTCGCTCGCTAGCGTCTGGCGCTATCCTTATAAAGTTGCTAGATGAACGGCTCTTAGCCTTGGGCTAACAAAGGTGTAGAAGTGCTGGATATTTGACTTTCTTGAGCTAACTGTGTATTTCCACCAGAGCGTGGGAAACATACTTCTCAAGCGGCGTGCCGTCACCGCGACTGGCAACATCAGACTTGGCACTCCTGGCATATATCTCGCCCGTTACCGAGTGTCTGTGTCCGCCAAGTGGCTCATAGTAGATAAGACTAGCGTGGGTGCTGGCACTTTTACGGTTGCTTTATCGCCCTTGTATGCGCTCGCTAGCTATCTATATCTACCGCCTTTTGCTAGCACGTGCGCTACTTTTTGGCTTCTCTTCGTCTTTAGATAAGGATCGAGTTTTGTCATCACTCTTGATATCTTACTAAGCTTTTTGTCCTCGTCGCTTATATCTTTCACGCCCTCGCCATCAAAGGCACTTTGCTAGTGCAGCCGCGTAATACTGCTCTTTTACGTCAAGGTCCATGAAATTTCCGTCTTTGTCTTTGAAGGCATTTTTGCCAAAGCCTTTTTAGTCCAAGTCTCTTTGCTACTGCTATATAAAACGCCTCCAACATCGATCACGCCGCCATTTTTATCCTTTGCCTGCTTTGAGCTAACGGCTGGATAGCGCACGACTGAAGTTTTTAGCGATCGTTCCCCAAAGAGAATTTGAAGCGCCCAGTTTTCTGATTTACTCTCGTCTGGCACGATGTAGTCAGCATAGGCGTTTGTCCTCGTTCATAAAGGCGTCGATACCCACAAAAAGTGGTACATCTACTCATCTTTAGCGCATCTAAAACCGCTCTTTCAAGTCCAGCCTGACCGTAAAGTACGTTTGTCGTGTAGTTTATGAAAACTTTTACTTTGTATGGATAGCCAGCCTTGTGGCTCGTGAGCGTTTCATTTACAAGTGGCATAGAGATGGGATACCATGGCTGAGTTGATGGATAGCCGCTGCCGCCAGCTGCTACTTTGCGCTATATTCAGAGCTTGTTTCGTAGTATTTGCCTGATCTTGATAATTCAGACCATTTGGCTTATAAGCGCCCTCAAAGCTCTCAAGGTCATATCTACCCTTTAAAAACTCCTGTGTGCCGGCACTTGCATTGACGTTGCCACCCTTACAGCCGTAAGTGCCCATTAGCGTATTTAGACAAAGGATCGCATAAGTAGTCATACCAGCTTGCGTATGCATCATACCGCCATGCACGTTTGTGCTCACCTGTCTCGCCATTTTTGTGAAATTTCTTTCACAAAGCCAGATGATATCTTCAACGCTAACAGCGCAAATTTCTGAGTACTCCTCTAAGCTGTGTTTATATGCTGACTCTTTTAAAAAGCTGCATTGAGCTTTTTACCCTCGACTTTTTGCCGTCTATTGTACTTTTACCTTTGTAGTAGAGCTTGGCTGGTTCATTTACCTTGTAGCTTTGTATCTTGCTATCTTGCGAGCAGACCTGCCACTCGTTATCAATAAGTGCAAACTTTGCTGTAGTCTTTGTGGCCTTTTTCAGTGATGACTAGATGTGTGGCATTGCACCAGTGTATCTCGCCTGCTAGCTTTGCTTGGTCTCAGATTTCCCGGCTGGATAAGGTAGTTTGTAGCGTATTTTCATTTTCTATGATCCAGCGTATCATCGCCATGGCATCAGAGCTGAGTCGGTGCCTGGCTTTATCGCTATCCAGCGGCCTTTGTCTGAAGAGGCGTATTTTTACAGCATTTGTAACGCTTTGGCTCTACCACTGCGTAGCTAAAAGTCATCTCTAGTACCTCTTGCGCAAGAGAGCATTTTTGCCTGTTTTTGGAAAGGGTTGCCACCATTTGACGGCGAAGTGCCCCAGTAGATAACATAATTGAGTTTTCATAGTCTGGCTTTGTGTGTGCAAAGCCCTTTGCGTTAGTGCGCGATCTTGCCACCAACCCTAAAGCCGCCACCACAAATCCCGCCGTGTGAGTAGTGATTTATAGTGCCAAATGACTTTTTGACAAAGCGATCAACGATATCAGAGCGTCCGTCATATAGGTAAAAGCTTAAAAATTGATTACGCTTAGTGCCGTACTCTGGATTTTCGCTGTCGATTAGCTCGTCGCTACATATCGCTCTTAGTCCGTCCACGTGCCCCTCACCAAAGAGATCTCCACCCTCTACCACTCTTCTACTAGCTGCTCAAAGCTTATGCTCTTCCACTTGCCATCGCCTCTTTTGCCAACTCTTTTAGTGGAGTTAGTATCCTTGCTGGTGAGTCTATCATCTCAGGCAAGATCGCCCTCTAGCGCAAACTGTGGCTCGCCTTTCATCTACGCCGCTTAGTGTTGTGGCAAGCAAAGCGTCGTTTATCGATGTGTCAAAATCGGCCCAGTGTACGTTTGAGAGTGGGTGGTAGGGTTGCCACTCACATCTTAAAACGCGGTCGTTTTTGATCATCTACGTGAAGTCTTATGCGCCACACTTTGTCTACAGCCGTGGCACATTGAAAAAGACAACGCTATGTCCGTCGTTAAGTGAGATCTTTTGCCATCTTTACGCCAAATCCAGGCTCTAGTGAGTTTGACTGCGGTTTGTAGTCGTCTTTTTCGCCGTCTGCTAGCACGGCGCTTGCGGTTACCGTTGATAGTACTATGGGCTGATCTTTTTAACCTCTTCTTTGCATTACTTATTTCCTTTACTGCGCTATCTCTTCGCTCCAGCTGATAACCTTTTGATATCCGTTTTTCAAGCTCCGAGTTTCTTATCGTTTTTAGCCACTCGCTGACGCCGTGGTAGAACACCTGTGGATTTGTATTTTAGGGACTATCGATGACCATAGTCTCGTGTGTGGCTGAGAAATTTTCGATATTTGAGTTAGGGATCGTTAAGATCGCCTATTATACGGCTACCGCCCACACAGCTCTCTACGCATGCTGGCTGAAGTCCCGCTCTTAGTCTGTGGTCGCAGAAGGTGCATTTATCGGCCTTTGTAGGTATGCAAGCTAAGATATCTTGCGTGATATGGACAGGCCTCCACACAAAGCGCACAGCCTATGCACTCTTTGTGTCGATCTTTTACGATGCCGTTGCTTCTTTGGTAGCTTGCGCCAGTTGGACAAACGTCGATACAGGCTGGCTTATTGCAGTGGTTGCAAAGTCTTGGAAGTGACGCAATGACCGCCATTTTACCGCTTATCTTTTTGCCTCGTACTCAGAAACGATGGTCCTAAAAGCACCTGGCTGAACGTCGTTTTCCAACATACAGCTCATAGTACATGACTGACAGCCAACACATCTTGTTAGATCTACAGCCATGCCGTAGCGAACGCCACTACCACTAAAGTCCTTTGGTGCTGCCTTTTAGCGCAGTCGTAGCGAAAAACAGTCCCGCAGCTGACTGAAAACTGCGACGAGACTGTAGCCCTTGCTGCATATAATCTCTCTCCTAAAAGTGTTTTTATTCTAACATAGTAAAATTACTTTTCTAATATTTATTTTTAACTTTTTGCATGAAATATTAATTTTTGAGGGAAATTTTGGTAGCACTTAAAAGGCGAAGAATGGATAGTAGGTAAGTAAAAAGATAGAAGTTAACTCTATCTTTTTAAATTTATGCTGTGCGGTTTAGCATATAAAGGCGGACGACTTGCTCGGCTGTCATCTTCATTCCTAATGGCATTATCTTTTCGCATGGCCTCTTCGAGGTGTGGCTCATTTAGTATGCAAAAATATGCGTCGATGCCGTGTTTGTGGCAGTCTTTGGCGCATCTTTGCACGCTTCCAGCAAGCGCGATGACTGGCTTGTGGTGCTTTTAGCTATCTTTGCCACGCCTGTTGGGGTCTTGCCCATAGAGCTTTTGAAAGTCCATACGGCCTCGCCGGTGATGACAAGATCAGCCTTTTTATCTCATCTTCAAGTGCGATGGTCTGCGTGATGATCTCGATACCGGGCCTAAGCTTTGCCCCAAAATGCAACAAAAGCAAAGCCAAGTCCGCCAGCTGCTCCAGCGCCCTTTTGCGTGTGAGTAGTGCCATTTTTCTCTTTACAAGCCCCGCAAAGTGCTTTAGCCCATCATCAAGCTGCTTTACCATGCGGCCATTTGCGCCCTTTTGTGGAGCATAGACGTAGGCTGCGCCCTTTTTGTCCGTAAAGTGGATTATCCACGTCACAGGCTACTAGAAAATTTGCACTCTTTTAGCTCTTTTTAGCGACCCTTCATCTGAGTACTCGCGAGTGAGCTGAGATCTTCGCCTTTGCCCTCAAGTAAAGAGCCGTTTTTGTACATAAATTGAAAGCCCGTAAGTGCGCTAGCATGCCTATGCCAGCATCATTTGTCGCACTTCCACCAATACCAATGATACATTTTCCTAGCACCCTTACTAATGGCATCTTTTATCATTTGTCCAAAGCCAAAATGTGCTAGTTTTTCATGGGATTGCGCTCACTAGTATTTATAAGAGTAGCCCAGAAGCGCTTGACATCCCAAGTATGGCAGGGTCGTCTTTGAGAGCATATCTAGCTAAAACTTTGCAGTGCCAAGTGGGTTTTGACGATGGTGTCTACTAAGTTAGCATCAAGTGCGTCAGCCATAGCCTCCACGCTGCCCTCACCGCCGTCAGCTACTGGTTTTACTACAACATCGCAAAAAGTCTTCAAGGGCTTCTTTTATAGCAAGGCCCGCCTCAAGCTGAGCTTAGCGAGCCTTTTAATGAGATCTATCGCAACCAAAATTCTCCTAAAAGCACCAAAGATAGTATATAAACGCGATCATACCAACAACGCCCTATGATAAATGTCATCGCTGTTTGTGTGCGGTAACCTTGATCTGCGGTCATCTTACTAAAGTTTGTCACGACCCAGAAGTAGCTATCGTTTGCGTGAGGATACACATCGCGCCAGATGCTATCGCCATGACACAAAAGTGCGGCTGAAAGTCGCTCGTACAAAGCCAAGCGTGTGCATGAGCGAGTTATCAGTGCTAAATGCACCCATGATAGAGGCTGTCGTGATGATAGCCAGTCGAGCTTCCTTGAGCTGTTTTTAGCACGGCTGAGATGATGAATGGGAAGAAATCCTATCGCTTTTCATAGTTGAGGCATTTTTCTGTATGAGTACAAAGCCAGCCTCAGTGATGACGTTGCCTAAAACGCCGCCAGCTGCGGTGATAAAAGAGTATAGGACCAGCGATCTTTAATGATTCGTTTGTTATATGGGTCAGTTCTCTCATTTTAGTTTCAGCTAGTAAAAATACGCAAAAAGATCACGCCGATAGCTAGAGCGATGATGGGATTACCTAAAAAAATAAAAATATCTTTGGCAAGAGCGCAGCTTTTATCAAGCATGCCTCTGTTTTGCCAAAAACATCTACCACAGAGCCAACCGCCATGAAGATGATAGGCATGATGATAGGAGCAAGGCTCAAAAATCCGCTATGGGCAATTTGCCAGCCTTTCTAAAAGCTCCCTCGTAGCTCGCTGTTATAGTAGCGTCCAGCCTCTTTGTCGCTTATGGTAACGCTTTGCCAACACTTTTAGCAAAGAAATAGACAGCTAGCAAAACTGGAATAGAAACAACCGTATCCCATGATGATGACAAGAAGTAATCCCTCCAAGGCCAAGTGTACCAGCAGCGGCTATCGGACCAGGAGTTGGTGGGATAAAGACGTGAGAGGCGTATAGACCACCACTAAAGAGCGACCGACGTAGCGACTGGGCTTGCTGCGATCTTTTATAGAAGTGCTTCGCGGATAGAGTTTGAGACGACAAAACCGCTATCGCAAAAATACTGGTATGCCAACAACCCAGCCCATTATAAGCATGGCAAGCTCAGGGCGTCTTTGTCCGACCAGCTTTACGACCATGTCCGCTAGCTTTAGCGCGGCTCCTGTTTTTCAAGCACTGTGCCGATGATCGTTCCAAAGATGATGACGATGCCGATACTCTTAAACGTGCCGCTAAATCCAACGCCTATCATCGCTGGGATGCTGGATAGGTCTATACCTGCGACGATCGCAAGCACCAAAGATATACCTCATAAGTGCCAAAAAATGGATGCACCTTGAGCTTTGAGATCATGACGATCATGAGTATGATCGAGATAACAAAACATATGATCAAAAGCCATTCCCGCTCAGTGAAAGCTCCTTTTGTTGTGAGATTATTGATGAGAGATTTTAGCAAATTTCTGCTTTATATTTTTTTCTGATTTTTTAAGTTTTTGATTAATTAAATTGATGACAAACTTTGAGACAGAGTATGAATATTTTGCCCAAATTAGCCATTTATTTTGGATAAAGGTACAGTTTATTTTAAAATAACAAAACCAAGACCGATCTTATCTGTGTGCCTGTTGTAGTCTATCAAGCTCTCGCCGTATCCAGTAAAAATACCGCAAAATAGCCATAAACGCCGGTTGAAAAATATCGGAAACATATATGAAAGTTCAGCCGCGCCTTTATTTGTTTATCAAAATGAAAGTTATTTCTTAGCATTAGACTAAAAGATGTGGTCGTTTTAAGCTGTAGCTAAGCCCACGTCGCCGTGTCCGATGTATTTTTAAAAATGTCCTTATTGTCGCCCTTGTCACCAACGACTATCCAAGCTCTTGGTGAGACGCTCAAAGTTGCCATAGACAAAGTCGCTTTGCACGTAGGCTCTGTTCCAGCTCCTTGATTTGCTGCCATCTCGTCCGTTTGACTCATGCAAAGGCCAAATTTAGATTTTTGGATGCCGATTTTCTCTAGATATTTTGGTGAGGCGGAATGGCAGTACTCTGGCTGATAGTTTGTCTCGCGAAACGGCGATGACTTTTTAGTGATCTGCCACCACGAAGTCTGCGTATAGGCTGCCACAAGGCTCTCTCTAAGACCAAAAACGTCGTAAAATAGCGGCTTTGCAAGGCTATTTGAAACTTGGTCTCAACGCCTTTCTGCTATCGTTTGGTATATTTTTTAGCGTAAGTTACTGGCAAAAGGTAGTTAAATCGAGCAAGTTCTATGCCAAGTGCATTTTGCAGATGATGTTCAGCCTTGTTTTTTCTTGTGTGATCTTAGCCTGCTTTTTACCTTTGCTTCTGGCGTCGCTGGCTCGGCATTTAGACTAGCCTGGAGGCTAAGCTTTGCGCGTTTATAGAGTTTTTCGGCAATGCTTTTATAAATTTGCGCAGCACCTTTTATGTCGCCACTTTGCTCAAGTGCTTGCGCCCTTTGAAACTCGCTAAGCTCGCTTGCTGCTAAAAAGGCTAAAGCCAAGAGCCAAAAATAGTATAAATTGAGCATCTTTTTCTCCCTTTTTGAACTGCGTTTGCTATTTTGTATTCTTCCGGGAGAGTACGTTAAAACTGCTCTTTATTTTTCGTAAATTACCAACTTTAAGCTTGCAACTTTTTTCTTAAAAGACCTATTTTTATGCTCATTTTTTAGATAAAGCTCACGAGCAACTGGCGCTCAGTCGGGCTAAAAAGCCGCAAAAGCGAGTGTATATGCTCATCATCGCTAGCCACAACCATGTCAATCCATCTTTAAATTTAGCTAGCTCATCAAGGCTGGAAGGCTCAAAAAATGGCATATCAGCTGGGATGACAAAAGACACTATGATCAAAAGCTTTTAGCACCAGAATAAAGCGCTAACATCGGCGAATACCCTCGCTGCTCTCATCTTTTATAAGCTTTAGTGGCGGGCTAAACTTTTCTCAAATCTAGAGCTTACAAAAACCTCATCAAAAACTTTGCTAAATTTTAGAGACCTGATAGTGCGTGAGCGTGTCAAAACCCCAAATGGCAGCAAGGTCTTATCCTGCCCCATGCGCGAGCTCTTGCCCCTACAAAATGACGCAAGTTTGCATTTTGTCCTTTTAAACTCAAAAATTACAAAAGTATAACCAATGTCTACTTCGGCTGGTTTTTAATTTATTGACAACTCGTCAAAAAGCTTTGTTACTTTTACGTCATATCTTAGCACAAAAAGTGCGAAGTAGCGGTCTTATAATACTTCTTAGATCATATTTGATCCGGCACCCTAATGTCACTTCTTTTTAAATTTTTACTTTTTATTATTTTATTTTAATGTAACATTGGTTAAAGTTTCAATTTTAAATAAAAATGATAAAGAAGGTTAGATGGCATCAATCGATGATCTACTAGAGCTTGCAAGGTATACAGCGGTAAAAGCTGGAAATGAAATTTACAAATTTCACCCACCACAAAGTTTAGAGAACAAACTTGAAATAGTTTGTAAGAGGATAATTCACCACTTACGAGCGCTGATCTTGCAGCAAATAAAATCGTCGTGGATCTCACTTAGTACAAGCAGGATAAAAATTTGTTCTGAGGAACAATTTAGAGCCAAAAGAGCTATCCTTCTATAAAAGGGATCTCTGGCTTGTTGACCCACTTGATGGCATAGAATGGTGATCGAAAGCAAATGGAGAATTGATGGTTTTGTATCGCACTTATAAGAAAGAGCAAGCCTGTTCTTGGAGTGATATTTATCCCAGCTTCAAGAGAGCTTTTTATGCAAATGAAAATGGTGCTTTTTAAAGAAATTTCTAGATACATGATGTCATAAAGCGAGTTGATCTAAATAGAAAAAGTAGTACCGAAGAAATTTATTCTTAAGCAGACGCGGCGACCCTCAAAAGCAGAGTTTATAGCGTCAATTAAAATTAGAACAAAATCGTATCGGCTCAGCTATAGTAATTTTGTCGTCTGGCTGAATCGGTGGCGTATATCTGAAGATTTGATGCCAAGCTACCTTTGGGATAACGCAGCTGGCGAAGCGATAGTAAAATTTTGCGGTGGCAAGGTCTTTGACGCTGGTAGTGGCAAGGATATGAGCTATAAGCTTTGCTCATTTAAAAAGTCCGTTTTTCGTAGCTCTGGCAAAAATGCACTAGATTTAAAAAGATGAGATCAGCGAGCTTGCGTCTAAATTGACAAAGAGGGCAAGTAGGCTACCCTACAGCCCTATCTCGCTACTCATTTTTAAAAATGCACTTTCACTTTGCTCTCAGAAAATTTAACGCCCGCGTCCATATCGTCAAATCTCTCTTTTAGCCTAACCACCAAAAACACCGCATTTTAGCTCTCTTGCACGCTCCAAGCTAGCGTCAAAATGTACTTCAAACTCTTTTTATGCTCTTTTATCAAAATATCATTTTTGCAGGAGAGCTCTTTTTGCACTAAAAAGGCATTTCGCTCAGACTTTGCAATGCCAAGATAGTTTGCTGGCTTTATATCGTTTATGTAGATATAAATCCCACCATGTAAAGTACCGCTATATACCGCAGCATCGCCCTGTTCAAGCATCCCTTAGATAGCTCTTTTCGTTGAAATTTTAAACTTTGGGGTGAGGTTTAAATTTTTCCAATTACTGACTCGCACAACTAGCTAAAAATATCCGCAAAAACAAAAAGGCAAAAAGCTTTTTCATAGCCCTACAATTTTCTTCCAATAGATAAAGTATACTGGCGAGCTTTGCTGTGTTTATAACATAGCTTTTTATATGATTAACTAGTTTATCACCCTTAAGCTCTTTTGCTATTTTTATCAGAAACGGTTATCTTATTTTCCTTTACAAACTTCAAAGTTTTAGCCACAACTTCCTCTAGACTATTTTTTACCATCACAACAAGAATATGTAGTAATCAAGCACATTAGCTTTTCTGAAAAAGCCAAATTTATTTGCAAAAGCGATATCAGCGTTATCTTTATGATTTAAAAAGTACTTTATGTAACTAGCTAAATTTACTTTTTAATCTTGAGCGTTTTGGAGCATACCTATATCTTTTAGCTCGTCTTTTACTATCATTGCGTCAGCTGAGTTTGTTAAAACTCTTACAAAAAGCACTATAAACCATAAGCTTTATCTTCTGGTAAAATTTCTAGAAATTTGAGAGAGGTTTATGCTTTCGCTGGATACATCCTATAAAATACACTCAAAAAGCCAAGAGATATCTTGAGGCATAAGGGCACTATTATACCAGCCGTCATCCTTTTTGACAAAGTCAGCTACTACGTGGATTTTTGTTTATATCACTTGGTCCTATTTGTTTATTTGCCACACTCTCATATGCCTTAGCATGAACGATAAGACTTTGTCTAAAAAGCATTGTTACTAAGTATATCCATGAACTGCTCTAGATCGATCCTATCTTTAAATTTGTTATCTTTATAGCTATCTATATGCTCTATGCCAGTGTTAGGAGCCAAGATATCCTCGAGGCCGTATTCGCAAAGGTAGGCAAGCTTTTATTTTTAACAAGCATAGCGTTAAAGTCTTTAAAGTAAAATGGATCATTTATATCCTCCAAAAACTCATGTGCTATGTAAAAAAATCACTTTTGCCAAGTACATCATCTATCCAAAACAACAACAATTTAGAAGGTATTTTTATTTTTCATAATTTTTCACCAAGTTTTGTTAGTAGGACCTCTTTTATAAACCAAAAGCGCCTCTCTTGCGGGCCTTTAGTCTATCCTCTGTGCTCTCTTTTATCCTTTGCAGCAAGCAACATAAGATCACGTACGACATCTTTTACCTTCCAGCCTGGATAAGTGTTGTAAGATATAAACGCTACGCCGTTTTTCGCTCAAATTTTTCTCTTACTACCCCTTAAAATAGCCTCTTTTACAAAGTCAGGCACCCAGCTGAAAAGACGCCGTGAGCTATGATGTAGTCAATTTTCTCATCACTTTTAAACTCGCAGATATCGCCATGTATCAGCTCTAAAATTCTCTAGTCCTATCTCTTTAACGATCTCTTGCCCGCGCCTTATCTGCTCACCACTAAGATCGATACCAACAACCCTTGCGTCCTTGTTATTTGCAGCAATGGGATCACCTTCCACCAAAACTGCACCCTATCTCAAGTACTTTCGCGGTTTTGCAAGGCGGTGGATTGATACCAAGGAGCGTAGCGCAGGCCTCTAGTCTATAAGGCGACGACTGAGCAAATGCTGCTGACTTATAAGTTAGTTCATCGTATGATTTTTCGATTTTGCTATTTTGGCTCATTTTACCCTCCCTAGTACTCTTTATTTTGCAATTTTTCTAGCATATTTTTAGCGTCATTTTCAGGCTCACCCACTATATATGCGCGCCTTATCTCGCCACCTTTTATGATAAGTGTTTGACGAAAGTAAAGGTATGCCCATTTGACGCTTCAAAGACTGGAAGTTCAAGCGCACGCTCTAGCATAAACTCGCTATCGTTTAAAAACATCAGCCCAGCTGCAGTCTCTTCTTTACCTTTTTCGAGCTGCGATATCTTGGAGCCTATGGCAACCACCATAAAGCCAAGATCGTTAAATTCTTTTTAAAAGTTTTTTCGTAGTTTTCGCTTGTTTAGTGCACCCAGTCATGCCAGCAGTCTTTGCAGCTGCTCGCTTAAAAAGCTCAAAGTCCGCACCTCATCTTCGGGTAGATGAAAACCACGCAGTCATGGCTCCTTGCAAATGCAGAAAAAGTCAATCTCCGTCCCATCTAAGCTCTTTAGATGGATGTTTGTAGGCACACTTATCATCTTTCATCCTTTAAATTTTTCTATTATATATCTTTAAGCTTTTTTTGAATTGAGAGATAGACGACGAAAAGAACAAAAAGCTGATGACGAGCATCAGAGTGCATAGATATGAGCCTTGGCATAGTCAAGCATCTCAACCGCCCTCAACATCGCTATACTAGCGACCTTGCTCGCCAGCCACGCTGCCACCTATCATCAAAACCACGCCAAGTCTCGCCCATCGTATGAGCAAAACTAACGACGATTGCGGTTAGTAATTTGACCTGATACTTGGCAAGATCACTCTAAAAATAGTCGTGAGCTTGCTTTTACCAAAGGCTGTAGCTCGCCTCAAAAAGGCTCTTTTAGGCTATTTAGCCCAGCGTAAATGGGCCCCAAACATAAATGGCAGCGAGTAGATGCAGCTTGCCACAACAAGGCCCTGTGAAGAAAACCAGTCTCACGCCAAAGAGGCTCTTCGATAATCGCTACCAAAGGCCGAGTATGGCGAGAAAATAAATAGCAGATAAAAGCCAAGAACGCTTGGCGGCAGCACCAAAGGCAGCGAGATGATGGACTCTAAAAATGCCTTGCCATTTCTTTTGCGACATAAAAATAAGCCAGTGCCACGCAGAAGAAAAATAGGATAAAATGTCGTGATAAAAAGAGAGTTTTAGCGGAGGCCAAAAACGGCTCGTAATCAATAGTTTTGCTAGCTCGTTCATCGCATGCTTTTACCAAATTGACGCCAAAGGCTTTTGTACTAATCCATGGCCGTGTCCTTGGCTCTTAGCCCCAGAGCCTCTGCGCTACTGCAGCACGACTTCGCAAATTGACGGTTTATTAGCACGCTTGCCACAAAAATGGCGCTCGCGCTTTTTGATCTCCAAAACCTTAGCGTTAGAATGCACATTTTCTGCGATCCTGCACTTTTTAAAAATATCTCACTCGCACTGCCAGACCTTGAAATGTTTTGCCATTTTCAAGGACAAAAACCTTGCTGCAAAGCTTGTAAATTTCAGCTATGTCGTGACTTACTAAGATAACGCTCATCTTAAAAACTCATCGAAGCGCGTAGCAAATAGTCTTGCAACTTCTCACGCATGGCGTTATCTGAGGGCATTTAGTGGCTCATCAAGCAGAAATTTCAGGCTTTCTCATCACCGCACGTGCAAGTGCCACACGCTGCTTTGACCGCCTGAGAGTTCGCCTATCTTGGCGTTTTTAGGCTTTTTAGCTCGCACATCTCAAGCAGTTTATTTGCAAGTGCGACGTCATCTTTGGCAAAGAGTAATGTACAGAGACGTTCATATTTTTCAAAAAGGGCGTAGTCTTGAAACAAAAAGCCGATATTTCGCTTTTGCGGGGCCAATTTGTATTTTCATCAAAAGATCTTATCTCCGACCTTTATCACGCCACTTTGCGGTGCTTCGAAAGCCAGCGATGAGCCGCAGTATTGTCGTTTTGCCTCCGCCGCTTGCTCCATAAAAGTGCGACGACTCGCCACTTCAGTGCAAGCTCAGCCTGCGCATAAATTACCGCCACCACCATTTAGCTCTTTTACAAGAAAATTTCTATCATTTTAAGCGCTTACGTGGATACTTGTTGGTTGACGTAGGCAAATACCTGCTCGCTTTTATCACTGATGTAGCTTTTTAGGGCGTGATCTGAGATGATTGCTTCAAAGCAAAGCTGCTCGACCTTAGGCTGACTCATGCTTAAAATTCGCCACGAGTTATGTCAGCGATCTCGCATTTTAGCTCATTTTCAAGCGAGCTATAGCCTGAAGCTTTATCTTTGATAAAACTACATCTGAGCTGAATGTGAGCTCACTCATCATTTAGATGGAATTTCGCTAGCCCTCGCTAAGAGCTAGCATATATAATCGATCCCTAAACTGAAGCACTCAAGCTCAAAAAGCTGACGCCATCTTTGGAAAAATTTGAACGATCTTTGCTCTTATCATTTAGCCGGGGACGTTGTAGCTACCAATTTCTTGGTACCTCTCTGCTTTATCACCTAGGACAAAGTTGTAAAATGCCTTCGCATCAGCGTTATTTTCAGCACGTTTTAAGAGCACGATGCCTTGATCGATCGGAGGTAGAGCCTTGAGGCACGAAGATATAGTTAGTGCCCTCTTTGTGATTTTGCCATTTCTACGCTAAAAAGCGCGCTAGCAGCGATAAAAACCAACGTCTGAAGCACTGAGTGCCTGAGAAAGTGTCTCCAGAACACTGCGAGCATAGACGATGTTTTTCTCAGCTCGTCATGCAAATTTTTGCGTTTTTAAGAGCTTCGATGCTTGCCTTGCCGTAAGGTGCGGTTTCTGGATTTGCTATTGAGATCGCTGAAAGCCGCGAACCACTTCGATGCCCTTTAAAGTCCACGTCTCTTATAGAAAAAGATCGCACAGCGCCTTGCGCATAAACTTTTGGTGCGAGCCACTGCAAAGCCTGTGTCGTAGGCCTTTTGCGCAAAGCCCATATCAGCAGCCGCTGAAGATGTCAGCTGGGAGCCGAGTTTTGTATCTGCGTAACAAGGCGCCGCTTGCGCCAAGAGTTAGATTGATCTTAGCGTCTGGATGAAGCTTGTTAAACTCTTTTTATAAGCTCGAGAACGCGTAAGTCGTGTTTGCTGCAGCATAGACATTTACCTCTGCACCAAGTGCGTTCATGGCAACAATGCTGCCACACATAAAGAAATACCCGAAAACCTTTTCATTTTATACTCCCTAATGATTTGAGATGATTTTACTATGGCTATCAGCGTGTCGCCAGCGCCTATTTGCATATCCATCGCGCTATCTTTTGTGATGATGGCAGTTAAGGTCCGCTCGTCACTTAGTCTTAGCGTGACTTCAGCATTTACAGCGCCTATTTTTGCCTCGATGACCTCGCCTTTTAGCTGATTTTTAGTGCTGATTTTTAGATCGAGATCCTTTGCAAGGATGACAGAGGGCGCTTTAAAGATAAAAACTACCTTTTGACCCACTGAGGCTCACTCTTTCGCTTTCAACTGTTATAGTCGCTTCAAGCGTGTTGCCATTGCTTTAGCTTTGCAACGATCTCAGAATTTACAGCGCCTCTATTTATACTAACGATCTCGCATGAGAGCTGATTTCTAGCAGCCAATTCATACTCATCCTTTGTACATTATGATATCAACATCTTCGAAATCAACCTTTTGGCAAATGGTGCAGAAAAGTCCTTTTGCGTCTCGAGGATGGCGTCGTCGAATTTTATCAGCTTTTTGGCATATGGGCTGAGCTCTGAGCCGCTATTTTTCTTCGTTGCCATCGGCCCTACTGATTAGCGGTTTGCTACTTTTGATATTTATAGTATCTAGGCAGTCCCAAGCGTTTTTATATGATATGCCAACAACCTCAGCCGCTTTTGTGATGCTTTTTGTCTCTTTTTATCGCCTTATGAGTAGCGCTATATGCTTTGCTAAACCTGCGTATCTTCGCCCAGAAATAGCTCTCAGTATATCTGCTCAAGTGCAACCTCTAAATATATAATAATAATTTGCAAAAGTATATCTAATTATATTAATACAAAAGCTTAAATTACCAGTACTTTCTTTAATTTCTTGTAAAAGTTTCAAGAGGATAAAATCAAGCTGTAATTTATAAATAGATTACAAGGTTTTATGATGTATTTTTGCTTGCTATCTTTTTGTAGTCTGCTTTTAGCCTGTGCTAGCACTGATCTGAACGCAAAACAGTGAAAAAGATGATTTTTGACGTTGAGTTTGAAGCAGAGATGTTTTTGACCCGCTTAGTTGGCTATAACAGAGTGATGACAAATGTAAATGACTATCTACATAAACATGCTAACTCCAGTGGCAAAGGCTACGCTTATGTCGTGCCATCCACAGCTAGGACAATGGCTGCGATTCTTTGACAACCTCCTTTTCCCAGTGCGCTTTTGTAAATAACTTGCTTCGGTTTAAATTCAAAACGCTGGCGAAGAGCTTCGCGATTTTTGGCAAAATACGATAATTGGCTTTTGGAGGGCTGACCGACAGAGCAAAATACCTGATCTGAAAGGCTCACAACGAGGACTTTAGACAAACCCTTTGCCACTGGGGCTTGGAAGCGGCTTTCCATCGTTTGGCCACTTATCGGACCATCAAACGGTAGAGATACTGGCGGCCTGGTTGGCGACTGTTTGCCGATCCTATCAGCTATGTTTGATCCTGTGCTTTTATCAATTGGCATCGAGTCTTATAGGACGTTTAATAGCTTTGCACAAGACCCAACAGCGTATGAAAAACTACGCAAAGATGCGATCGATCTATATCCATTTTTACGCGATGCTTGACGAGCAAAGACGCGACAAACTTATCAAGGGTAAGTATGGACATCTTAAAATTATAGCGGCGATTTTACTTTTAGCAATTAGTCTTTTTGCCCTCTCAAAAGAGCAGATAAAGCCTGAGATAGAGGCAAAAGACAACAGGTGATTGAAATTTTAAAAAATACAAGTTTAGACAACAATGCAAAGACAAAAGAGATTTTTGGCTCTGTTTTGATCCAGTCCTTTTTGACTACAAACAGATGGCAAAGATCAGCCTTGGCAGAGCGCTACAACAGCCTAAATGCCGACGAGCAAGCTAAAATTTGACGCTGCTTTTGAGCAAAAGCCAAAAAGCTCATACATCGACAAGCTTTTAGGCTACAAAGACCAACAGGTCACATCACTGGAGAAAAGTGAGCCACAATAGATACTGGGTCACATCTGAGCTTTGGTAAATGATGGCAAAAGCTATGAATTTGTCTACTCAATTCTCACGACGCAAAAGAGCGCGGCTGGCTCATTTATGACCTTGATATCGTTGGTGTGAGCATTATACAAACTTAAGAGCAGTTTAGCGCAAGTGTGACATAGCAAATAATGCTGATTTCAACACGCTTTTACAAAAACTAAAACGAAGCGGTTTTGCCTGATCAAAACAAAACTCAATCCTTAATGCGACAAATACGATTATTGCCAAAAACAAGCTTGTTATCTCGCTTGTGCTAGTTTTAAGCGTAGTTTTTGGCTGCCCTTTAGCACAAAGCTTAGCATCGATGCTTCGGCTGAGACCTTGCTGCTTGAGCACGACCCTGATCTAAAAGCTTATAGGCAGATCTTAAAGCGCTACGATTCACCAGGGCTTTTGGTGGTCGCTTTACCTCAAAAGATGATCTACCCTAAAATGAGCTTGTTAGATTTGGTGCGCGAGCTAGCCAAAACGATATGGTTAGGCAGCGTCATCTCTATCTTAAATGTGCCAGCTGAAAAATGGCGTAAAAGGCGTGACTGGCATCTTAGAGCATGCGCCAGCGCTTAAGCGATAAAGATATAAATATCTCAAAAGCAAAGCTTGAGTCCTTGTAAAAGTCCCATTGGAGTGGTACTGATAAAGCAAAGATCTAAAAACCACGGCGATCGCGAGTAAATTTGAAGCAAGATGAGAGATTTAACGAGCTTTTTAAAACGACGAAATGCTTAGCCAAAAAGAGTCAAACGGTACTATCACGCAGGCGGAGAAGCTTACATTTCAAAGCACTTGTGGCGGAGTTTAAAGCTTTCACTGAGATGAGCTTAGAAAGAGTGATCACAAAAACCTGAAGCTACAAAGGCGCTATCGCTTCAATGTAACGCAAACGATGAGCTATTTTTGGGCGCGCAACATGATCGCTGATGATATGATAGGCTTTGTAAAGAGCGATCTTTTGGTTTATGGCCTAGGGCGTTTTAGCGCTTCTTAGCTTTTAGTTGTGGTTATTTTTAGGCAGCCAAGATGGATCATCTTGCCGATGTTTATCTGCGCAGTGAGCGCCATACGACTGCGACTTCTGCATGTTTGGCTGGGAAGTGACGAGTCATTGGCTCAAACTACATCGCACTTCAGCTAATTATCACCATCTCAACGGTCATCCACCTGAGTCGTTAGCTACCGAAATTTTACGAAGGCATCAAAATACGGCCAAAATCGCTCATCTATCTGACACTTCGTGACAATTTCTTTCTCCATCTTTTTGGGCGATATTTACAACGGTTATTGGCTTTAGTTCATTAATGAGTGCCGATATAAAGCCAGTTATCATGCTTGTATCATGATGAGTGCGGGCATTAGCGTTTCACTCGTGCCCCGCTTTTGCTATTTGGCTCGGTAAATGCAAATTTAAAGAAGCTCCGCCCCTGTTAGGACATTTGAAAACAGCTTTTAAATTTCACAAAATACTGTCAAAATTGGCCTTAACTCAGAAAGATCATCTACGTATTTTGTGTGCTAGTCGTCTGCTTTGGCGTCTATGGCGTTAGCAAGATAAAGGTTGAAAATAGCTTCATTGGCTACTTTAAAGAGAGCACGCAGATCCGCCAAGCGTATGCAAGTCATCGACACAAAGCTTGGTGGCACGATCCAGTTGATGGCGATGGTGAAATGTAAAAGAGAGCGAGGCAAGCAAGAGAGTGGCGAAGAAAAAGATGACTTTGAAAGTGAGGTTTGAAAAACGACGCAAGGCGCGAAATACTGGTTTTAACAGCTGCACCACACAAGGATCGCAGAAGAAGTCGACCATTTAATGCGCAGCAAGAAATGTGCTAGGCAACGTAAAGCTCTCTTGCTACGCTCATAAAAAGCGATAAAAGAGCTAAAATAACGCGTTAGTGATGATTTTTGCTTGCTGCGATGTATGAGAAGTTGCTGCAAGAGTATAAAACTATCTTGTTAAGCCCTTGTGTAAGCGTCGAAAACGACGAGCTTAGATTTAGTTTAAGGATCATCGATAGCGACTCTAATCTTAGGCGAAATGAGGTTTTTAAAAGAGCTTGGGCTGGGCTTGCAGAGCTTTACCAAAAGCGATAATGTAAGCATAGAGGTAGCCGGCATGATGGTGCTTTACAAACAACATGCCTTCATTACTTAGCTCGCAGGTTGATACATTTGGACGACCACGGTTGCGATACTTTTTATCATATTTGCTTTTGTTTTTTAGAAGTATCAAAGCTGGCAACCATCGCGATAGTTTCAAAGGGTTGATCCCGGCTTTGCACGCTCTTTGGCGGATGGGATTTTTGGCATACCGCTTGATGTGATGAGCATTACGATAGTGCCATTACTATAGGTAGTATCGGCGTTGATGATATCATCCACTACATCCACCGCTTCAGAGAGGAGCTGCTCATAGGACGTTTTTGAGAGCATTAAGGCTGCACACGCTAGCATAGGATACGCGATGTATTACACCTCATTTACCATTTTCCTTGGATTTGGCGTGATGATAACGAGCAACTTTATACCGACTATTTGGCTTTTGGCTTTCATGATGACCGTCTTGTTATGATATTTATGCTGCTTGGTGCGCTCATCATCTTGCGAGTTTGATAGCTAGTTTTATTGAAAAGCGATGCGTGAGCGAGGGTAGTTGGTTATTTGCAGTGATTGCCAAAATGTGTGGGAAAAATGGCGAGGATGAGAGAATCGAACTCCCCACCAGACGACGCACCGCGAGTCATCGGGTCTGAAGCCCGTGAGCACCACCAGATTACTTCATCCTCCGTATTGTGTGCCGTATTTTAGCAGATTTATATAAATTTCAGCCCATTTTCTGATGAAGTACAAAAGGATTTATGATTTTACGACTAGGCATTCGGCATTCTGGCTCTATGCTCTTTGCTCATCAGTGCTAAGCCCGGCAACTGCGCTCCTTAAATGTCTATGACGCATATCCCATTTCACGTGATAAAAGGCAGTTTCACTCGATCACTCGACAGATCATACAAAGCAAACTGCAAGCAAATTCTCTTTTTCAAGCGGACCTTAACCATCGATATCGGGATCGAGTGCTTTTACGGCGATCGCCCTGTCGATCGGGCTGGTTGGTGGCAAAAGAGCTTGGCGACAAGCGATAGAACTAGCACACGGACGGCGTCGGGGACTGGGTACACCCATTTGCGTGTCAAAAGCCAGATTACCCATGCAGCAGCGCCCTGAGCATGCGCGATCTGAGAAAATCTCTTTAAAGACGTAGTGTCGTTGAGGCACAAATGTGCGGGTTGAGCATAGTTGGCTGCGACGTCGTTTTAGTGGTGTGGTCGATAGCGTAGAGCAAGAAAAACATGCCATTTGGTACGCTACGCACGGTGATGGCGTGGCTGATGTTTATTCGTTTTTGAAGTTATTAAGTAAATTATCGTGAGCTCGACCTTGATCCTAGCTTTTAAATCGAATGATGGCTGAACCACTTTTTCTTTAAATTTTTCTCGCATGCAAAATTGATTTTATCTACTTCAGCACGTATAGCCTTTTGGATATCAACAGCGGTTGTGCCATCTTTAAATTTGCACCACTACCATTCCGCAGCTGGTCTGTTGGCCTCGACAAAAACTACGATTTAGACTTTTATATCCAGCACAGGGCTCGTCCGCCACATCATCATCTATCGCCGCCGTCATCGAAATTTGAGCTCTTCATCGCCTTTTGTATTTTTGCTCTTCATGTTCAAATTCGCCAGCTCTTGCTCGCTTCTTCTGGCGCTCGTGCCATTTTCAGGGTCTATTTTGTGAGACTCTCCATCAGGCGTATCTTGATCTCTCGTTTTGCTGCGTGGCAAGCTCAGCAGCCAGGAGCGCCAGTCAAAGCGTGCTTTGCTGGCTGTATGCACCCGGGGACGACTGGGGCGTTTTGGTTGATGAGTTGGTGTTTCTAGAGGTGTTACCGCCATTTTAGCCTTTATTTATGATGATGGTTTTTGTAGTTTGTGTAAGTGACGTTCGCGCCACTTTTCACGCCTTAAATTTTCACGCTTGGTGTAGTCACCTCGTATCTGCCAGCCCTTTTGCGCTAAATCCGACGTGAGGTAGCTTCGCCATCGCGCACGTCCCGCAGGCACTTTGCTTTTGTTTGTTTTCAATGATGACGTGAGCGCTTGGGGCGTCTTTTTAGATGAAGCCAGATGTCGTCTGGCGAGATCGAAGGGACTGTATATTGCCTTTCGTTTCTGCCAACTAAGATTTTAAACTCTCAACGTAAAAATTTCATTTTTCGCTCCACATCTTTATCTGGCGCTCTCTTTGTTTTGCCTTGTGGGACAAAATTTCCAAGCTCATAAGCGCTATTGCCTCTTTAAAAGCGACTTTAGACTTCTAAAAACTCGATCTTTTCATAAATTCTCTTTTCTATCTCACTCAGGGCTTTTGCTCAGCTTTTGATCTTGCATAAAAATTCATTGCGCTTATGGGTGTATCGCTAAGCTCTAGTTTTTATCTCGTTGCCGTCAAAATCTTTCAGGCAAAATTCTCTCTCCTGTAGCCCATAAAGTACTCAATCGCAAGCAAAAGCGTGCCGTAGTTTACAAACTCCCGCTCTTTTCATAGCTCATCTTTTTCTTCAAGCGAGTTTAAATTTTCTCCTACCATCTATCTTTCTTTTTGCGCACTTGCAAAGCTTTTGCCTCTTTAGCCCAGCTATCGCACTTCATTTATCTCCCGTGTGCTTCACTTTTTACATCAAAACTCACAGTCCGTTATAGGCTCGCGTACTAACTTCTCTTTTTATAGCGATGGCTGGCAGCTCAACTAAAACTTCGCCAGTTTCTATCTTACGGTAGCTGTTGTCGATATGTCTTGCGCCTCGATGATAACGCTATTTTCATCAGTTATCACGGCGTTTATGCTCAGCGAAGCAATGGGAATGCAAGATAGAGGATGAAATATTTCGCTTATATGAGCCACTTTGCGTGCAAATGAATCCACAAATTCTATTGTCTTTTAGGCACTCGACGCTTTTTATGTGCGAAGCGTTAAAAGGCTTCTTTGGGACATTATCAAATGGTGGCGATAGATATTTTTAGCCTCTTTTAGCTCATCATCTTTTATAAATCGCTGAGTTTGACTTATTTTAGATCAAAAATGATCTTTTCGCCACGCAGATCGATAAAATATAGCCATGTCGCTTACGCGCTTTTGCTTGGCTTATCTTTTAGATTCGATAAATAATCTGCTATTTGAAACCTAAATGTGCGTACTTCATGCGTGATTATATCAGAAATGTTGCGAAAAATGTTTTTAACAAAAGGCCCTAGCTGGTTTTGCTAGGGACCAGAAAATCACTAAATTGTTTTTAGCGACCCTTTTACGATCTGATCAGCTATCCTCATCGACCTCGTTTGTGGCCTTGTTTGTTTTGATTTGCCACTTCGAGATTTTTCTTTTGATGAATTATCGATGTCGGCAACTAGCGTGTTTATCTGAGCGATCGCTATGGTTTGCTCGATTTATCGCTGCGCTCATATCATCTATATTTTTGAGTTAGGATATTTGCACTTTGCTTCGATCTCATCAAAGGCTTTTGAGTGCGCTCGGCTCATTTCTAACCCTCATCAGCCACCACCGCAAAGCCCCTGCCATGCTCCGCCCGCACGTGCTGCTTCTGTTGCAGCGTTAGAGCCGTAATCGGTGTCGATCGGCGATGTCGTGGATGATGGTGATGATATTTTTATCTCCTCAGACTGCCTCTTTGACATCATCTGATCTGCATTTACCTGCCTATAGACGCACTCATTTGCTCAACCGCAGCCGCACCGCTCAGAGAGGCGAAGTCGCACCTCTGTTTGCCTTAGTGGTAAGCTCCTGCATGTAGCCTTTTAGTGCCTTTGCGCGGTCTTCTAGCAGTTTTGCGATCTCTGTTGTTTTTAGATCTGCGCGATCTTATCGCCAAGTGCGTCGATACCTTTTGCGATGACGCCCTCGTCGTTTATCCTAGCGGTAAAGTCGTTTTTATAAATTTCTAGCGCTTTGTTTAAGATATCGTGCTCGTTTGAAGGCGATATTTGTCTTCTAGTGAGTCGTAGATCGCCAAAATGCCTCTTTTAGTTTAAGCAAGCTTGACTATTTGTCGTCGCTTCAAGGCGCTCTAAAGTCGCCGCCTTTATCTTGCTTAGATGCGTTTAGCTAGAAAGTCGCGCTGCTTATTCGTTCTCTTTTGTGCTCTATATTTTCGTTGATGATACTAGCCACAACGCCTAGCTCATCACTGGTTTTGTTTAGCGATAGGTTCAACATTTGAAGTTTTCTGTTGTTTATAAAGTAAAGACCTCGACTAGCCATTTTGTATAGTTAAAACCGGTCTTGAAGTATCTAACGACCACAATGATAGCCTGATGACTGAGATCAAAATGCACTAAACATCAAAAATTTGGTTTAGTGGAAGCGCTTTGAATTTCAGCCATAAACTCATCAGCGTCAGCCACTATACAGACGTTCCAGCCTGTTGGCTTTTGGTTTTGGCAGTAGATGACGTTCTCATGCCACCATAGAAAAATAGCGAAACCCTTGTCGCCCTCTCTATACTGCATATTTTTCTTTTGATGATCTTGTTGTAGTTTTCATCTTGATTTGTGATCAAATTGTATCAGGATGTACTATCACTCTGCCGTTGTCAATGGCTATGCGTGATGTTTGAAGTCTTAGTCGTTTTATATCTCAAAAGCTCCTTGCTAAAGGCTATTTAAAAAGATATTTTGCGCCAAGAACCGCAACCATTTTGATTGCTTTCATCAAAAACTGGGGCATAAGCGGTAATGGTTAGAATGCAGACGAAACATCGATATGGCTCCGGAAAAATCCTGCCTTGCCGCACTACTAGCGCATCCTTAAAACCAAGCCCTCGTGCGACCGTCAAAAGTGGTATCAAAAATGGCTCATTGTTTTTGCAAGGTCGGTTTTTATGACGTTTCCGCTATCTGCCAGCCGATAAATAGCGCATCAAATGGCGAAACAGCAAGACGCCCCCTTAAGTCCGCATTCACGCCATCTTTATCGTCATGAGCTTTTTGGCCTTTACATCTTTTGTACCAAAGCCCTCCATCATATGTAGTCTTGACTTTACTCATCGACAAAATACATCGTCGATTTAAGCCCTGTTTTGCGCACACTGTTTGTACATGAATCCGACTTGGGGTTGAGTAGTTTATGCTAAAAATATGCCTTTATGCCTACTAGCATCCAAGCTGTCAGCAAAAAGGCTATCTTGTTAGACAAGCTAGAAAAAGAGTTTTTCATCTTAAATCCTTTTCTAAGTCGGCATTCTATAACAAAAGTTAAATAATGTTTATTAATTTTCATGATTTAAGCAAAATGATCAATTGGCATGTAAAGGCTATTTGAGATAAAAGTGAACTTTTTATAGTACATACAAAATTATTATAATACCTATTTTCAATCTTTTAACGACTTTTCAAAGGTAAAATTTACATAAAAGGTATTTTATTGCTTAAATTCTAATTTTAGAAATTCAGCAGTAAAGAAGGTGGATATGTATTTTGCCTCTTTATTCTTTTTATCATAAAGTACTTTTCGTCAATTTTAGAGCAACTTAGAGCCATGACTAAATATCTTTTATCACCTGGTTAAAAATCGTGCCCTGTTAAAGGTATTGGCGAAACAAACCATCGCAGAAAAATATTTTCAGATCACGTTGGCAAAGAGGTAAGCGCAGGAGAGATCATCGAGTAAGATCGATATGATCGCAGGTAACGACATCACGACGCCTCATTTCCATTAAGCAGTTTGAGCGAAGTGGCGCTAAAAAGCTAGCTAACCCAGACGGCTTTGCCATCGTGATGGACCACCATGTCCCGACAAAGGACATCCTAAGCGCAAATCAGGCGACTTTCACGCGAATTTGCTTATAAACACGACCTATAAAAACTGATTTTGACGAAAAGATGTGGGCATCGAGCACGCGCTTTTGCCTGAAAAAGGGCCAGTCATCCGAGGCGACGCTGCATCATCGGCGCAGACAGCCACACCTGTACACACGGCGCTCTTGGGGCCTTTTAGCACCGGCATGGGTAGCACCGACCTAGCTTATGCGATGATCACTGGCAAAAACTGGTTTAAAGTGCCTGAGGTATCAAAGTCGTCTTTAAAGGCAAGCTTTTGATAAGCACGTTTATGGCAAAGACCTCATCCTTGAGATCATCCGCAAATAGGCGTTGATGGCGCACTTACAAGGCTGCGTTTGAGCTTAGCGGCGAGGTGATAGAGGGCCTCAGCATGGATGATAGATTTTCAATGTGCAACATGGCGATCGAAGCTGGCGCAAAGAGCGGTATCATCGCAGTTGATGAGATCACAAAGAGTTTTTTAAAAGATAAAAATTTACGTGATAAACCAGTACCTATACTCAGACGAGGGCGCAAAAATACGACAGATTTTGAGATAGATGTCAGCAAACCTTGATCGGTCATCGCATCATCCATTTTTGCCAAGCAACGGCAAGAGCGTAAGACAAGCGGTTCGCGACGATCTAGCTATCATCGATCAGGCATTTATCGGCTCATGCACAAATGTGGCCGTCTGGCGACCTTCGCATCGCAGCGCAAATCCTAAAAAGCGCAAAAAGCAGCCCGCAAAACAAGGCTCATCATCACTCCAGCGACGCAAAAGATCGCAGAGCTGCTGAAAAAGAGATGTCTTATCGACATTTTCATCGAGGCAGGTGTTGTGAGTAACCCAACCTGCGTGCCTGCCTTGGCGGATATATGGGCATTCAGGCGCAAATGAGCGCTGTATCTCAACGACAAATGAAATTCGATCGGTCGTATGGGCGATAGGATGAAGCGAATTTTATCCGGTTAACGGTGCGGCATCATTCGCGATAGAGGGTCAAAATCAGCTGATCCGCGTGATCTTTAGAAATTTAACGGCTCGTCTCGTGAGCGTTTTAACGAGCTAGTAAAAATTTAGCTCGATAGACTAAATTGTCTATCTCTTTAAATTTCATCGCCCACTTCCGCTTCTGCAGTTAGTGACCCGTGAGAGCCAAAGCCTTTAAACCCATCTCACGATACTTTGCCTTATGTTTGTGACAGATGCCCAGGTGAAAATTCTTTCTGGAAATTTCGTCACAAGATACAAAATTTATATTAAAATCTCTGACTTTTGGTTTTTGTTTGCTGGAATCTATAATATTGGGACTTGAAAAATGCTTGACACCATCGTGAGAAGTATAGCCAGTACTAAAGGGCAAAAGAGCCTTGTCGATAAACTGCACGCAGCTAGGGCGATAGCTTTCACACCGCGGTACAAAACCGCCAAACAGGCCGTGCTTGATGAGTGGTGCGACTTTTTAAGAAGTGAAAGAGAGCATTTGATGAGCTTAGCTTTTGCACGCAAAATGCCGCAAAGAGCTCTTTGACGCGGTCTGCTGCCAAAGAAATTTAAAAAGCCTTCATATAAAATGGGGCTCATATGAGACCTTGACGCGCTGGCTGATCTTTCTCGTCTAAAAGTCTCTTTTATCGGCTCTGGGGCTAGTGTAAAAAGCATAGCACCGATCGCAAAACTTGCTAGCCTTGAAAAGCCTGCGGTGGAAGATTTTCAAAAGATAAGCGACTACCACCATGTTTCCGCAAATTACGTACTCAAGAGCTTAGAGATCAGCGGCGACGGACTTTCGCCGTAGCTCCATCCACATTGATAGCTCTAGAGTTTTGCGCCAGATGCCTGGGCTAACTGAGCCTCGTGATCTTAGTGGCAAGGCTAAAGAGCAAGGACTACTCACCATTTTGTCTCTAACAAAACTCACACATCTTAGTTTGCCACCAGCACGCACTTTTTGGACTTTTTGATGAGCTTAGTCGCTTTGCCAGTAAAAACAGGTCTTTTTAAAGAGCGAGGCTGAAATTTATAAGAAAAAGGTGATGCTGTATTCAAATCTATACAGTTTTATTTCTAAAGACCAATATTTTAAAACTTTCCCACCACTAAGAATTGACTACTAGTTGCACTTCGCTTGCAGCTTAACGACAGAGTTTTGCTCAGAGAGAGCTTTACATTGCCATATAGCCTTGAGCCTGCTACATAACACTAAGCCAATTAGCCCTGCAGCCGCTAGAAGCTCAATGTAAAGCTCATTCACTTTGGTGTTCTGTTTGTCTCTCCGACGTAGAAAGCTGTCTTGGGCGGACGATCTTATGCAGTGTCTTGCTCTTTTATGTTCGATCCACTGGCTGATCCAGCCTGGCGTCCCGCCGATGACGAAGATAACGGCAAACATATTATTTGGTATGCCAAGCGCCTTTAGGATGAGCCCTGAGGAAAATCGACGTTTGGATACACATTTCTGCCCTACAAAGTAGTCGTCATTTAAGGCGATCTCTTCGATGCGGTTGGCGATCTTTATAAGCTCTGAGCTAATGCCGATCTCATCCATCAGCTGATCTCTCATCTTTTTAAGCACCTTTGCGCGTGGGTCGAAAGTTTTTATAGACCCTGTGACCAAAGCCCATTAGTCTAAATGGACTCGTTCTTATCCTTTTGCTCTAGCGATGTATTTATCGACGTTTGCGACCGAGCCGATCTCTTCTAGCTGGCGGATAACGCCCTCGTTTGCCCTACCATGAGCCCAGCCCCAAAGTGCGCCGATACCTGCGCTTATACATGCATATGGGTGCGCGTGCGTAGAGCCAACAGTCCTAACGGTAGTCGTCGAAGCATTTTGCTCGTGATCAGCGTGAGCATAAAGACCGTATCAAGCGCCTTTATCTCGATAGGCTTAAGATCGACGTGCTCGTATGGATAGCCTCTCATCATGTAGAGGAAATTTTTCAGTAAAGCCACGATCTAAATTTCTGATAGATGATAGGAAGCCCGCGTGAGTAGCGGTAGCCAGGCCGCTATCGTTGGGATCTAGCGATGATACGCATAGCCATCTCATGGTACTCTTCAGGTTTGTCCATGTTTAGGGTGGTCTGAGTAAAAGGCACTTAGCGCTGAGACCGCGCTTGCGTAAGATCGCCATAGGGTGCGCCTTGTCTCGAAAATGCGTCAAAGAGCTTCATCATACCCTCGTATGAAGGCTCCTTTTTGAGCTCATCTTTAAAGCTTGCGTATTGCTCGTTAGTTGGTAGCTCTTTGTTTAAAAAGCAGGTAGGCGACGTCTAAAAATGTCTTACTTTTCAGCCAAATAGCGATGTCGTAGCCCCTGTACATGAGCTCGCCCTTTAGGCCGTCGATGTAGGTTATGGCTGAGCGGCACATCGCAGTTGAGGTGTAGCCCTGTCAAAGGTAAACATCCCAGTGTCGCCAAAAAGGGTCGATATGTCGATGACGTCTGGCCCCATAGTGCCCTGCAGAATAGGAAACCTCATAGCTCTTGCCGTTTTCTGTTATCGGTCAGCGTGGCTGTGTTGATGACATTTTTGCTCCCTTTTAGTTTGTTTTTATGCTCATTGAAAATTTTATTATTATAGCGCCGATTATCGCTTGTGCGAGGCTTTGCTAAGATAAACGAGGCGTAGGCGTTTTCGGTGATCTCCCAGTCTCTATGAGCGATCGTGGCAGCCGCTATCAAAAGCGTTAGCGGCATCGACTGAGATATCGAAAATAGCGCCATACCTTTAAAATTTAGCTTGTTTAAAAAGACCAGGCTCGCAGCAAGACGGCAAAAACAGCATCGAGAAAAATATCATCACCGCATTCTTTGTCACTTCGATCGAGCCAAGGGCTTGAGAGCTTTAAAAAGTAGAGCCGATATGCACGAAAAATGTCGGCGCAAAAAGCCAAAACCAAAGCTTGCTAGCTTGTGTGGGAGGTCCTTTTGTGGTCATGTCGTGATAAACATGCCTGCGATAAACGCTCCAAAGGCTACTTCTAAATGAGATAGACCATGAGCGCGATCATGAGAAAAAGACGGCGATACAGAGCCTTATGTCCTTCTCCGTCCTTGTCGTAGTGGGGCATGAGGGATCACTTTAAGACTTGGATACCACCAAAAAGGACATTAAAGGGCAGAATCCAAGCACGCTGATAGCCAAAAATAGGATCAAATAGCCTATCGTCAGCCATCGGTATGCTCGCTCAAACTGCAAATATGCAGCCGTAAAGGTAAGAAGCGTGATGCTTATTAGCTCGCCGATGGTTGCGATTAGCATGCTTAAAATGCCAGCCACTCGTGCTCCCCTGCCGTACTCTTTAAATAGCGTAAATATCATGCCTACGGCCATTATCGGGATGAGTGATGATGTAAAGTGGGCTAAGATCGCATGCCAAAGACAAAAGCGCCTCGCAAAGCGCGTAGATGAAAGGCTAGGTAGATGAGGCCTGGCGTGAAAAGTCTTGCGGTCGATGTTGATGAGCATCCTGGGTCGATCTCCATGCCAGCTAAAAACATCAAAAAGAAAAAGCCGACTCGCTGATGAGCTTAAATGTCTCATTTTCGCTCACAACGCCAAAAAGTAGCTGGCTACAGCGCCAAGGATGATCTCCGCTGGGGCGACTGGCACGCGCAAGATCTTTGAGATATAGGACGATGCAAAGATGATGAAAGCAAAGGGCAACTAGGATGCTAAGCTCGGTATATGGCTGCAAAAATATCCTTAAAAATAAAAATGTGTCATTATATAAAGGCTTTTGTTATTTTTGATTAAGCTAATGCGTAAATGGGCAAAATGCGCTCTTTATTTTTTGGGTTTTAAGAGGGAGTTTATGAGGAATGCTACTTTTTGCGCTGCTTTTTCTTGGCATTTTTAGTGAGCTTTTTGCTGGGGAGATATTTGCGGATAAATTTGAGATTTGACGGTGTACTTTTACACAAAAGCACACGAGCGGCAACGAGAGCTTTTCACTTTTGAAAAATGGTAAATAGACGAGCATTTTGTCGCTTTTCGAGCTTTCAAATTATAGAAAATGTAAAAATGAAAGCGAGCTGGCTGGCTTTTGAAGAGCCTAATCGAGGGCAAATGGCGTGCTTTGAGTGAAAATGTGGATGAAAATTTAGCGCTCGTTTGCGATGATGGGTAAGTTAAGAGCATAAAGTGTTAGAATTTCAGGCTTGAAAATGGGCTGATAACGACTACTCATAAAAAGACTTTATGATCCAAAAACTTCGCTACAGAGCCTGAAAATGGTGCTTTTAACCGAAGCTAGAAGCCCCACCGTACAAACGCCAAAGGTTGGGTTGCTTTGGAGTAGTTTGCGACGCTGGCTTTTGTCCGCATGAATGTTCGAGAGCAAATTTTAAAATTCTCATGAGCGAGTAATTTCAGGCTCCTAAAAGTGAGCTAAGTGGTAAGCGGCTAGACACCCATGTAGTCAATTCTTAGGAGAATGGAATGCATTTTAGCCACTGAAATAGAAAATTGAATTTTTACAAAAAGGTTTTAGCAAAATTTTACTTGCATGACACGAGTAATTTCGGCTCTGATTTTTAGTGGCAAGCTTTGCGAGACCCTAAAATCAGTAGTCAATCTTGCGAGTGAATGGGATTACTAAATCTGCAAAAATATAAAAATCATTTGCAATACTTTTATTCGAAAAGGGAGACAAAGGGGACTCGAGTTACGGTCTGCTTGCAGTTGCGAGCTTGCGAAGCAAACCGATCCCTTATCCCCTTTTTAAATCCCCGTCTGCTTGCAGTTACGAGACGAAGCCCGGTAAAAACCCCTCGCACGTTCAAAGGGCGTGCAATCGTGCTAACGCACATGCTATTTTTTAAAAACTCAAGCGATACTATTCATCGCAGGGCGAGTAATTTCGGCCTAGTGAGCTAAGCTGTAAGTGAAGTCAAATTACAGTAGTCAATTCTTAGGGGTGAGTAAAAGTTTGAGAAAATTGATAAAAAGCTTGGTTTAATTTTGCATTCTTTTTATTCAAAAAGGAAGACAAGGGGACTCGAGTTACGGTCTGCTTGCAGTTGCGAGACGAAGTCAAAGTAAAGCCCGACGACGTTAGAGGTGGCATGCTTTAGTGCTTTGCACCGCATGCAATTAAAAAAACTCCATCAATTTCTAGTAAATTTGATGAGCGAGGCATATCACGCTTCCAAATTCAGTGGCAAGCGTTAGCGAGACCTGGATCTGGTAAGTTGCTAGGCGAGAGAGTAAAGTTTTTAAAGACTGCAAAATGGCATAAATAAAAGTTATTTTATTGTGAACCTTCAAAACATTACAGATTTTCTTTACCAAGCAAGATGCCAAGATAGCTTGCGAGCAGGCAAGGCGAGGCTAAAAATATATTTAAAAAGCCCTTTGCGAGTTCGCGCTTCTAGTGAGGCCTCACGCTATCGAGGCTAAAGCTTGAAATGTGGTAAATCCGCCAAGTATGCCAACGACCAAGAACACTCTCACGCTTTGGCTGAATGAGGCAAAATAAAACGCCGATAGCAAAGCTGCCAAGCACATTTACGCCAGTGTTGCGAGCGGGAGTGGCTAGGTGAAGTAGTTCGCCAGCTAAAAACCTAGCTCCAGCTCCGATAAAAGCCTCAAGCCCCGCAAAAAGCCATCGCTAGCATTAGTGGCAGATGCTGCGAAGCTAAAACCGCGCTGTGAGGCTCCTCGATGTCCCTGTTTGCATTCTCGCCCTTTGCGGTGAGGTGAGTCGCCTATCGACGATCGCATCGGCGCCATTTTCAAGAATATCATACCGCCTATCGCCCGTAGGTTCTTTCTCCCTGCCGCCAGCATCATGACTCCTAGTTTCTGGCAGTGTGCTTTTGGTCTCACGCACGATAGGGACTTCATCTGCGCTAAGAGGTGGCGTGAACAAGGCGCAGGGCGTCCTTTTATGAAATTTATAGGCGACGAAAAATGGCCAGCTCTTTTAGACTCAGCTCTAAAGCTCACCCTGTCTGCCTCGCTCTACCACCAACGCCGTAAATGCCGCCAGTGCAAAGCATGAGACCCAGCCCTTTTGCGCTCCATTTGTCTGAAACTCTCGTCCAAGAGTGCGTTGTGCAGATTTTTGGGGAAATGTCGACTAGTTTCTGGGTTGTGGTTGTAGCTAAAAACGCCAACATTTTTGAGCTCACAAAGCTGCTCGTAAGTCGCCATGCCGTTACATGCTATGAGCATCATTGGCGCTACTTTGCTCACGGCGCGCGCTAAAGAGCGATGTAGTCGGTCTTTTTGTCAGTTTAGCCTGGCGCCACTTGCGACTAAACAAAAAGCCAGAGCGTGGTTTTTATAAGCCATTTTCGGCCTCGTCCACCACCTGCTGCACGCTTTTTCTTTAAATTCGTGATATCAGCGCCAGCTTTGGCACTTTAAGTGCAATAGCACAGTCCTCACCGCAGTTTCCTGTGTGACAGAGCATATCGCACAAAGCATAATCGTTTTTCATTTTGTCCTTTTTGGGAGCATTATAGCTTTGGTAGGTTTGCATCAAAGTAGAGTGGCTTGGGTTTGTGCAAATGTCAAAATTAGAGCTGGCATATCACGGCTCTAGACGTGAGTGCTAAACGCAATGCAGCCTAGATTTAGTAGTCTGCTAAAGGCAGTGAGTAAATTTTAGGGAAATTTATAAATTTGTTTTTGTCAATTCATATAGAGTGTCAAGTAAATTTTGCGAAATTCATGAACGAGTAATTTCGGCTCTAAAATTTGTGCTAAGAAATAAAGCGAAGCCAATTTAGTAGTCAATTCTTGCGAGTGAATGAGATTTTTAGAAATTTGCCAAAAATTGAAATTTACCAAAAAGCAAGCAAAAAGAGCTTAAATCGCACGCAAATTTTAATTTATGTTTGTCAAATCATGTAGAAGTAAATTACATAGAAAAACCAAATTAAGCTCAATGGCTACATGTGGCTAAAGTAGTTCTCAGAAACAAGCGTCTTTTTCTCTTGCACTTTGCGCACTCTATAAATGTGCCTTTTTTAAGCTCTTTTTGATCATATCGCCACCGCACTCGTCGCATTTTTGCGCGACTGGCTCGTAGTTTGAGATGAAGTCGCATTTTTGGATAGTTAGCATCCAAAAAGATCTACCGCGCCTGCTAAATCTCCTCGACGATCTCGCCGCCACATTTTGGACATGGCACGTCAAGTTTTAAGCTCGCGTTTTGGCTTGGCAGTCGTAGCAGCACTGGCTTCGGCGCTTTTTCACCACTTTTGACGACGTTTCTTGAGTATTTGCATTTTGGGAAGTGAGACAAGCGATAAATTCGCCGTATCTGCCCTTTCTAAGCACTAGCTCGCTTCCGCACTCTGGGCACTTCTCGCCGATCGGGTGGCTGTTTTTAGGCTTTTTATGCCAGTTTTGCCAGCACTTATCCATAAATGGATAGTAAAAGTCGCTTAGCACCTTTTTGCCAGTCAGCCTTATCAGCGCGATCTCATCGAGCTTTCTTCAAGATGTGATGTGAATTCGCTATCGACGATGTTGCTAAAGTGCTCCTCCAAAAACGCCTATCATGCTAAATGCGATCTCGTTTGGTATGAGCTGTTTTCTCGATCCTTACGTAGTCTCTTGATGTTAGCAGCGAGGATGGTCGGTGCTGTAGGTGCTGGGCGGCCAATTCCTAGGCTCTCTAGCTTTTTAACAAGCCCAGCTTCAGAGTAGCGAGACGGCGGCTCGGTGAAGTTTTGCGATGCTTTTTATGCTCTGCAAGCTCATCTCGTCGCCCTTTTAGATCGGCAGACTACATCCTTATCAAAGCTCGCCATAAACCTTGTAAAAGCCGTCAAATAGCACCTTCCTGCCGCTTATCTTAAAACTCGCCTTTTTCGCTCGCGACATAGACATTTTGCGTTTGGCTCACATGCGCTCATTTGGCAGGGCTAAAAATCTATTGTAGATGAGCGTGTAGAGTTTTAGCGCATCTTTTTCCTAAAAATTTGAGCGGCGATCTGCGGTGTGAAGCCCCAACTGGTAGGGCGGATCGCTTCGTGGGCTCTCTTGCGCGGCCTTTGAGCTTGTTGTGTAGCTGATCGCTTTTGCTGCGCAAGTACTCTTTGCCGTAGTTTTTGTAAAGATATGCTCTCTAGCGGCTGCGACGGACTCTTCTGCCTCTTGAGCTAAGTGTCTGTTCTCTATAGGTGATCGCACCCTGAAGCCCTCGTGAGTTTGGACGCCCTCGTAGAGACTTTGCGCGATCATCATCGTCTTTTTCGACTAAAGCCAAGGCGGTTGCTCGCACTTTGCTGAAGGGTCGAGGTCATAAATGGCGGACTTGGCTGATCTTTCTATCCTTGCTCTCGATCTCACGGACGCTCATTCTCATTTTGTAAATTTTTCAATGATGTATTTTCGCGGTCTGGGTTTTGGATAGTGAGCTTTTCGATCTTTTGGTTTTCAAGTGAACTAGCCTCAGCGTCTAGGTCTTTTTAAAAACGGTGTCAATGAGTGTAGTATTCAACCGGTTTAAACGCCTGAATTCACGCTCGCGATCGACTATTAGTTTTAAAGCTGCACTTTTGCACCGGCCAGCACTTAAGCCTTTTTGTATCTTTTGAAATTTAAAAGTGGGCAGCTTGGCCAACTATGCGGTCTAGCAAACGCCTTGTTTGCTGGGCATTGACGCTATTCATATCGACGTGTCTTGGGCTTTTTAGAGCGCTCTGTATGGCACTTTTGGTGATCTCGTGAAAGACGATGCGAGGCTGGGCTGGTCTCCTTGCCGATGGCATTTGCGATGTGAAATGCGATAGCCTCACCTCTCTATCCTCATCGGTCGCGGTGATTCCCATCAGCCCCCTTAGCAAGCTCTTTTATCTCTTTTACGATGGCGGAGTGATCGCTGCTGACGCGGTACTCTGGAGTACGTCATCATCTTCTATCTTGATGCCAAAGCTCGTTTTTGGCAGGTCTCTGATGTGACCTTTTGAGGCGATGACGTTGTAGCTTTTATCTAGGAAATTCTTGATAGTCTTTGCTTTTGCAGGCGACTCCACGATGATTAAGCTTTTCATATATATATAGCCTTTCAAATTTTTACTGGCGTAATTGTGCAGAAATACATTTTTAGAGTGCAAGGTGTGTGTACATAGGTGGTGAGCAATTTTTATTTTGTAAGTACTACATATAACTATAAACTTTTTCAAAATCGATCGATATAGTTTTCAGTGCGACATGAAGTCGTAACTTAAAACATAAAAAGGATTTACAATGAGTTTTCGTATTAACACAAACGTAAACGCACTTAACACACCACGCTAACGCAGTTAGCAACAACACTGACCTATCTAAGTCACTTAACAAACTTAGCTCAGGTCTTCGTATCCAAACAGCTGCAGATGACGCTTCAGGTCTATCTATCGCAGAATAGGCAGCCAAGCTTCAGCCCTAGGTCAAGCTATACGCAAACGGTAATGATGCTATTGTTGTCATTCAAGTTGCCGACAAAGCTATGGACGAGCGGTTAAAAAGTTCTTGACACTATCAAGACTAAAGCTACTCAGTCAGCTCAAGACGGCCAAACAAACTCAATCACGCCAAGCGTTGCAGGCTGATATCGTTCGTCTAATGGAAGAGCTTGACAATATCGGTAACACTACTTCATTTAACGGTCGGCAACTACTAAACGGAACATTCTCTAATAAAGAGTTCCAAATGAGGTGCTTATTCAAAACCAAACTGTTAAAAGCAAGTATTGGTGCGACTACATCTGACAAGATCGGTCTTACACGTTTTGAGAGTTCAAAACTTATGACTAAGATGGAAAACGTCACATTGACATTTTAAAAATGTTGATGGCGTAAATGACATTGGAAAGTTGCAGCTGCTAAGATAGGAACAGGTCTTGGTGAAGGTATTGGTGCGCTAGCAGAAAATATCAACAAAGTTGCTGATAAAACTGGCGTTAGAGCTACATTTGACGTAACTAGAATAATGTCTGTTGCAATAGCAAAAAGTAGACATTAAAGACTTTGAAATCAATGGCGTTAAAAATTGGCGACCTTGAGTAAAAGAAAACGATAGCAACGGCGCACTAGTAAAACGCTATCAACGCTGTTAAAGATCAAACAGGCGTTGAGGCTTCAGTAAATACTGAAGGTAGAATGGTTCTAACAAGCCGTGATGGCGTGCGATGGAATCTCAAAGGCAAAGACATCTCAAAAGCTATTGGCACTCAGCTGGTCTCAAGCTTCATAGGTGAGACTAAACTTGGTACGCCTTGATGGCCGTGACATCAAACTTGAGACAAAAAAGTGCAAACAAGTTTTCCTCAAGCATTTAGCGATAATGGTGGTGATGGTGGTGCCCAAGTCATCTGTATCTTTAAGAGACATTAAAGGCCAAATAGATAAGACCGTAGCTGCTGCTATGGGCTTCCAAAGAATGAGCAAATCAGCTATGACATCAAATCAATCTGCAGGTGTTATGACACTTCGCGGTGCGATGGCTGTTATGAGTATCGCTGAGTCAGCCTCAAAAACACTTGATCAAGTTCGTTCAGACCTTGGTTCAGTTCAAAACCAACTTCAAGCTACAGTTAATAACATAACTATAACTCAAGTTAACGTAAAATCAGCAGAATCACAAATCAGGGACGTAGATTTTGCTAGCGAGTCTGCTAACTTCTCAAAACATAACATCCTAGCTCAATCAGGTGCTTATGCTATGAGTCAAGCAAACAGCGTACAGCAAAACGTAATGAAACTTCTACAATAACGTAGCTAGTTGAATTAAGTTTTTCAATAGAGACTTTGTTGCAGTAGCGAAGCCTCAAATGTGTAATGCTTTTACAATACGCAAACCCCAGCCCCCAAAGCTAGTCTTTGGGGTTTTTATATCTACTAAAAATAAAAATAATAATAGTTAATGTATAAGTTGAGCCTTTTTAGCTAGTATGGTTAAAGGGTTTGCATTTCTAAATCAGATATCGTAAATTCAAAAGCTAGCATGCAAGATAAATAAATTGCAAGTAAAATTCTTTTACCTGCAGAGCTAGTTTATATGCTTAGCGTAATCTCTTTACACTTCCTATCTCATTTTTAGTTGTTAACTTCTCTTTTAAGCTCAGCCACAGAGTGCTTTTGAAGCCTTTTTAGTAACCTCGATGTCAGCGTTTATGCCACCAGCAGAGAACATCCAGTATTTGCGCATCTCGACCCATTCAAGTAGTTTATTTACTTTTTGTATTATAAGTATCACTCAGGGGCTACTGAGATTTTGAGCGAGCTCAAGCTCTTGAAAATATATAGACATTTGCAGAATATTATCTATATATAACTTATGTTTTTGCACTTAGATACGTTTTTAATCTATCTATCTTTGAAGTGATCTTAGCAAGTTTTGAAAAACATCTTTTCACTAATCTTCACCTGCCTCTTTTTGCTATTAGTTCATCTATTTGTGCATTAACTCCAAAAATACCTCTTCTATCTTTTCTTAGCCTCTTTTTGAGTTTTAACCTTTTTGGCTATATAAGTGTAGCTTTTAGCAAGTCTTTACTTCTTTGTTTTCTGAAATTTTAGAGATATTTTGGCTCTAGGGAATTTATCCTTACAAAGCTCATTCATAGTCTCCAAAAATGGCTTTTCAACACTTCCTTCTATCCTAGCGCCACCTTCTGTGCAGTTATATGTAACATAGCCTTTCTTTTGGAAGACTGCTCATATCTTTTTCGTACTGATTTTAATTGATCCCAGATATAAGTTGTTCTAACCTCACCCTCCCTGCCACCATAAGCTTTTACATAGAAGTATTCATCTGTGAGCAAAAAGCATGTCCTGTGGCATGACTCTTTCCATCTGGCGCAAAGGCTAGGTCTTGTCCTATTAAAACTATGTTTTTATGGCCTAGAGCATAGCTAGCTGAAATGCTGATTAGCAGTTGAGTGGCCGATGCCCCAAGTACCACATTTCTTCATATTAAAAGCGATCTCACTTTGTTGTGGTCTCATAGTAAGAACAAGGCGTCTTGGTAAGATATTTTTATAGTTTGAGGGTGTGTTAGAGAGGCTACTATGAAATAAATATTTTCATCAGACTTATCACGAGTACTAAAAATGATGATGTGGCCTCAACTCTCTCGATAGACGTCACATAATCAGGCACAATGCCATGCTTTTTTAAAAATAGGATGCTGAAGCATCAAGGCTTATTATCGTAGAGTAAGGTGACCATTTCTTAAGTGTATCAAGCTGTTATCCAGACTTGGACCAGTTGCAACAATTATGGCCGTTTTGTTTAAGTTATATCGCTTTAAAACAAGCTGCCTATAACAATAATTTTCAAGCATAACTGGGATATTTTGAACATGATGTTTTTACACCTATAGCATATCATCAATGCTATTGCCATGGGCTATGACCATTTGCGAGATAGCCTTTGTAAAGCCTGAGTTTATCCTTAAGATATCGTCAACATAACTCTCGTAAAATGGCGAGTGAACGTGAATATCGTAAGTTTTTGCGTAAGATGTAAATTCTGGCGCAGTTATTAAAAGTAAAAACTGCGCATAGCTTGCAAATTCAGAATAAAACAAAACAAAGCCTTTTGGCTAAGTAGCTCACTACTTAGATCTCACTACGTTAAGTGTCGCGTATATGATATCTATCTCTGGCTCGATAACTGCTATCTTTTTATGGGTCTCATTTTTAAAAGAGCCTTATATAACACACCATTTCAAGACCATAAAAAGAACATTATCGGATATCTTTTATACTCTTTTTCTAAGCTTTCAAGTGAGTTTAGAGTGTCATTGACTGGGTTTTTCATATACATATTTTTAGTGTTTTTGTTATTTATCAAAGTTATATCTATCGGATCTTTCCCCACAAAGACGTCAGATCTTTTGTCTCATCAATACTCAAAGTTTAGCGGCCATTTCATCTTGCTGAAAGAGTGCTTGGAGGTTTTTGAAGATAGGATTTTGTATATTCGTCATCTTACTTTCAGTAATTTTTCTTTGCCTCATCTATCTTTTTGAGTTTTTTTGTTTTTAGATACCTCAAGGTCATCTAGCTTATAGAACTTTGTTTTTCATCACTCATATCAGATCCTCCTTTATTATTCTCTCTACTAATTACATATCTCTTTTTGCTTTTTGCCAATTAGCTCTTTTAGAAATTTGAGGATGCAGGCCATATCCTGGGCGCACGCTCATATATTTTGCTCGCTAAATACTCACCTTTTTATATCTGCACTTGCACAAAGCGAGCCGAGAAAAATCTCCTGTTTAAAACAGCTTTTTCATCTAGCTCGTAGTTTACCACGTCCCAAAAAGCTCCTCAGCCTCCCTAACGCACTTTGTCATAAGAACAAATTCGCTCTCATCAAGGCTCAGTGCGCTATCAACGCTCTTTACGCTCTTATCAAGTATAAAATGTTTTTCAACTATCCTAGCGCCCAAACTAACCGCCACAACTGGAGCTGTCACGCCTAGAGTGTGGTCTGAAAAGCCAACCTCAACGCCAATTCTCTCTCTCATCAGCTATCGTTTGTAAATTCATGCCATTTAGTGGCGCTGGGTAACGAAGTGCATTTTAAAAGGGCGATGTCGTTATTGCCCACATTTTTGCAAATTGCACCACGGCTTGTATCTCTTCTTCGTAGGCTATGCCAGTTGAGATGATGATGGGCCTACCTTTTTGAGCCACAAAGCTCTACAAAAATCATAGTCCGTCACTTCAAAGCTTGCGATCTTATAAGCTGGTGGGTTAAACTGCTCTAAAAAAGTTGGCATCGTCCTTACAAAATGGGCTTGCAGAAAGCAGACAAGCCCCTCCTCTTTGCCACTTTAAAAAGCTCAGCGTGCCACTCTTTTGGCGTTAGCGCCTCTTGGTAAAAGCTCGTAGAAAATTTCTCCCGTCCCAAAGTCCGCCTTTTTGCAGACAAAGTCGTCCAGGTGCAGATTGAGGTCAAACTATCAGGCGTATATGTCTCGAAGCTTTATCGCATCAGCTCCAGCGCGCTTAGCCGCCTTTATCGTATCTACCGCCGTTTTGAGCTACCGCTGTGATTAGCGAGAGGCTCTGCTATTATAAAGACCTTTTTGTCTGTATCAGAAATTTCCTATTTTTCATCCGCTAGTCCGTTTCTTTTTAAAGCTCAAGATAGCTACATTCATCATCTTTGCGTAGACTCTAAAGCTAAGTACTCATAAAGTGCAAGCGCTTTTTCGTTGTTATTATAGCTTTTTGCCTTAGCGAGCCAACTTTTAATGTAAAAAGCGTAGTCTTTTATGAGATCAAGCAGCTTTTTGCCCTACCCTTTTTAGCTCTGGGTTTTTATAAACGCCAAGTCTGCAGCTTTCTTTCGTGATATCAACAAAGCTCACCACTCCGATCGGTCGCTTTCGTCCTTTACTAAAAATAGATCTTATCTTGAATGCTCTTTTAATCTCTCTAAAAGGCAAAATGCTCCTCTTTGCCAACGCTTTTATTTTTCATAGATCGGCTATACGCTCGTCGTTTCGCCACTTTAAGACCATCAGCTTTTTGCTCGTCACTAAGCTGAGGTAAGTTTATAAGCTCAAGCAAATTTCATCTCCCCAGTAAGCTTCATATCCATTTTCTTTGAGCCAAAAAGATCTCTTTTGATTATCCGCTACGCAAATGGCTTTCGTTAGCTCCCAAAACATAAGCCTCGTTTACAAGCGAGCTTGCTGTTATGATGAGCATTTTGGCTTCATTCATCAGCCTTGCATACGCTTTTGCTATCTACAAAAAGGCTGCAATTTTTTGTTCTTGTTAGATAGCCTCTTTTAGTGCGCTTTAAGTTTTTATTTCCGCTAGTTGTTATGACGGCTGTTTTTAGCCCTTTTAAGAGCAGTTTTTCTGAGTACAGCACTTAGCCCAGAGATATCAGTGCCTCCAAGAATAATAGCGTAGTCGTAAATTTTTCTCCCTTTGCCTGCGCTTCTTCATAAAAACTCATCTCTAACTAGCAAAAACTGGCTTCCGCAAAATACCTCACAGCCTTTTTCTACAAGCCTCTCGTATCTTGCCTTTTTGCGCATATAAATTACATACTTTAAAAATGTAGTCTGTAAAATGTTTCTCGTAAGTGTCGTCAAATGATAAAATTTCTAACGCCAGTTTTTTTCTTTTATAGCTCTTTCGTCTTCAAAGCTAAAGCCGTAGTGGTCGATGATGAGAAGTTCAATTTATTATCTTTGATAAGCTCGCAAAAGCTCATCTATCTCGCCACTTGTTAAGCTAATATTAGGGTGGTTTATCTCATCAAAAATGTCACCATCCAGCCTTAAAGATGCAAATGAGATGTTATTAAGTCTTTAGCAAGCAAAAGGTCTCGCCTGATGTGCCCATGCCCCTATCTTGCTGCTACTATCAGCGCGCACGAGCGTTTTTAGCAGAGTCCTTTTAAAATCTTTCAATCAAAATCTTTCCATTATTTATCAAATAAAAGCTTCTTAGCAAACTCAAAATCCTCTAGTGTGTCGATGTCACAGACTAAATTTCTTGGTAGCAAATACGCCTTTGAGTGTGGCGCAAACAAAGCACTGCACTCCAGCCAAGCCTCTGCCAAATAAAATGCCCCAGCGTCATGAAACGCAGGCTCAAGATCTTGTGAGCGTGTCTTTTCAAACTGCGGATAAAACATGCTAACTCTAGCGTTTTTCGTCAAGTTTTATAGCCCTTTGTATAGAAATCAAACGCAGTCGCTGAAAATAAAAATTACACTCCTGCTTTTTAAAACTCTCCTGCGGCCTCTTTTAAAATTTCAGCCGTTATGAGTGAAGTGCTGTCGCGTAAAAGGCAGCAGACGTCAAAGTCAGAGGGTACGCGCCTTATCGCGTCTTTTACCACGTCAGTGCTTGTCGCGTAGTCATCGCTTAGGCTCGCATCTCTAAAAATGGCACGCTAGCTCCAAATTCTCTAGCCACATTTGCGATCATTTCATCATCGGTGCTTACGATCACTTCGCTAAAAACTTTAGAAATTTAACGCAGCCTCGATGCTATATGCGATTAATGGCTTGCCTAAAAGTCTTTTATATTTTTGCCAGGTATTCTCTTACTGCCGCCTCTCGCTGGTATGATGCAGATCATTTTTACTCGCTAAAGCTTTTTAGCACATCAAAAAGCGTGCTTGCAACACTTTAGCATCATCCACGCTCATACCATGGTGGCATGGGATACTAAAGCTCGGCGCTATAGAAATTTTCTCCGCATTTGGCAGCGAAATTTCGCCAAGTAGCGCTTTATAAAAAGCTCAAATTATATATGCTATAGTGCACCTGCACACCAACGCCTTTTGCAAAAGTGCTTCAAAATTGCTCTTTTTATCCCTACCTTCTCATCCAAAAAGCACTGGATATAGGTGCCTTGAGCTAGTTGTATTTGCTGGGATATTTATAGTTTTAAAATATTCACACCCGCTAAATCCTCATCATAGTAATTGGCTATCTCATTTCTTTTTGGAGATAAAGCCGTCCAGCCTTTTTAGCTCGGCTAAGCCCCAAAGCGCAGGCAACGTCTGTGATCCTGTAGTTGTAGCCTAGCAGGCTCATGTCGCTATCCCAAAGCTTTGTTTTAGCGATGCCGTGGCTTCTATATAGCCTTGCAAGTCTTGCTAGCTCGTCGTCATTTGTAGCAAGTGCGCCACCCTCAAGCGTGGTGATAGGCTTTACAGGATGAAAGCTAAATATGCTAATATCAGCCTTAACGCCCACTTTTTGCGCCGTTTTGCACGCTACCAAGAGCGTGAGAGGCGTCGTCTATCACTTTTTATGCCGTGTTTTGGCTAAATTACGATCTTATCTAGCTCTACTCGGGTTGCCGCCGTAGTCGACTGCTGTTATCACCTTTGTATTTGGCGTGATCAGTTGGGATATTCTCTTCATCGATGTTGCCATCCATCTTCACATCGCAAAATTTGACCTGCGCTTCCTGCCATCAAGCCGCATTTGCAGTGGCTGCAAAGGTGATGAGGCGTCGTGATCACTTCATCGCCAGCCTTTACGCCAAGGCTAAGATATGCTACGTGTAGGGCTGAAGTGGCTGAGTTCATGGCGATCACATGCTTTACACCAATATACTTTGCCAGCTCCTCTTCAAAGCTACTAACCTTTTTGGCCACCTGTTAAGATGTCGTCTCTCTAGCGCGTCCGCACTACTGTGATATCTTCTTCTGTGATCTGCTGACGGCTGTAAGGGATCATTTAGCATCTCCTATCATCTCAAGAAGACCTGCTCTATCGAGCCAAGTTTTATTTGTATTTGAGCTATATTCAAAGTCCTCACTAACTGGTTTGCCCTTTTGATGAAGAGCATTTGTCGAGAAGTCTTGCGCTGTTAAAAACTGAATAGATGGACTTATCACGTAATAATCATCAAATTCATAAGTTAAATGCGCGTCATCTCTTGAGATCATCATCTCGTGCATCTTTTTCGCCTGGGCGAATGCCTATGATCTTGACGCCAAGGTCTGGTGCAAGGGCTTTTGCAAGATCGACCATCGTCATTGACGGGATCTTTGGTATGAGTAATTTCGCCGCCCTTCATCCTCTCAAAGTTTTTAAGAACGAGTACACCCTTGTTCAAGCGTGATCCAAAACCTAGTCATCTTCTCATGCGTAATAGGAAGTTCTTTTCTCCTTGTGCGATCAGCTTTTTAAAAAGTGGACGACTGATCCACGAGAGCCAACAACGTTTCCATATCTTACGACGCTAAATCTTGTTTTTTTGTCTCCAACAATGTTATTTGCGGCGACAAAGAGCTGTCACTGGCTAGCTTTGTAGCTCCTATAAATTACAGGGTTGCACGCTTTGTCGGTTGAGAGCGCTATCGCCTTGCTAACGCCACACTCAAAGAGGCGTCGATGACGTTTGAGCGCCATCTATGTTTGTTTTGATGCACTCCATTGGGTTGTATTCTGCGATTGGTACGTGTTTTCATTGCTGCTGCGTGGATGACGTAGTCTATGCCATTCATCGCAGTTCTTAAGCGCTTATAGTCCCTCACGTCGCCGATAAAAAACGCATGGCCTTGTCTTTAAAACATTTGAGCCATTTCATATTGCTTTAGCTCGTCGCGTGAGTAGATAACTAGCCTTTTGGCTTATATATAACAAAATTCAGTGTATTTTTACCAAAACTTCCTGTTCCGCCAGTGATCAATATCGATTTGTTGTTAAACATTTTGCGCCTTTTGCTAGTCATTTTTGATTTATAAATGGCTAATTTGAATTATTTTTATACGTCAAGCAAAAAGCTGATGCCAAATTGAGTCGTTTATCAAAGCTTTGCTCTTTCTAGCTTCTATTTCGTCGAAAAATTTTCGTTATTGTTTAGGGGTTTTTATAAAAAGTGGGCGATAAATTTAGCCTTTGCAAAGTCACAAAGGCATGAAGATTACTTCAAAAATTCTAGGTAGTGTGATGCCTTCTTGGGCTTGGTATTTGCCGTTTTTATCAGCATAAGTCACCTCTAGGCTCATCACCCCTCGATAAATAGCACCTGTGCGATCCCCTTCTGTTTGCATAAATTTTTCGCAGGGTAACGGCGTCGTGTTTGAGATCTCTATCGTGATATGCCCCTCTAAATCCAGGCTCAAATGGCGTCACATTTACGATGATACCGCACCTTGCGTAGTGCTCTTGCCAAGGCAGATCGCTAGCACATTATCAGGCATGTTAAAGTACTCGATCGTGCGCGCAAAAGCAAAAGAGTGGCGGCACGATGCAGACATCTCCTTAAAATCAACCACGTTTTTCTCATCAAATTCTTTGGATCAACGACTGTTCCGCCGATGTTTGTGAAAATTTCAAAACTCATCGCCCACGCGGATATCATAGCCATAGCTAGAAACGCCGTAACTAACGACGCCACGCCCCACTTGCTCCTCGGCAAATGGCACGATCATCTTCTTTTTCAACCGACATTTTCCTTATCCAAGAGTCTGATTTTTAAACCCATTTTTGCTCCTTTTTGGGGCGATTATAACGCTTTGCGTCTTTAAAAAGTAAATTAATGGCATTTTGCAGAATTTTGAGAAAAATCAGTATAATTTTGAGAGAAAAATTTAATAAAGGACAAAAATGCAAGAAAGAAAAGGCCGAAAACTTTCACAGGAGAACGCGCGATGTTTGGGGCAAAAGGGGATAATTTTACTAACTGCATCTTTGAAGATGGCGAGTCACCGCTAAAAACATAGCTCCGATTTAAAGCTAAATGGGTGCGTTTTTGCCTACAAATATCCACTTTGGTACGCAAGCGATATCACACTAAATGGCGGCTATCTTGAGCCTCTAGCAAGGGCTGGCATGTGGTACAGCAAAAATTTAGCTTCAAAGACGTGGTCATAAATGCTCCAAAAAGCTTTTAGAAAAAGCTCGCCATTCACTTGAAAAATGTAAATCTCTCAGACGCTGCCGAGACACTTTGGGGTGCGAGGGACGTGAAGATAAAAACGTCTTTGCAAAGGGGGATTACTTTTGGGGCAAAATAGCGCACTGAGGTTGATGGGCTAAACTTGGACGGCAACTACTGCTTTGATGGCTGCAAAAATCTTCGCATCACAAACTCAAAACTCATCTCAAAAGACGCCTTTTTGGAACTGCGAAAACGTGGTCGCGCAAAACTGCCTCATCTCAGGCGAATACCTAGCCTGGAACGCGAAAAATGTAACACTCATAAACTGCACGATAAAGAGCTTGCAAGCGCTTTGCTACGTAGAAAAATCGGTTGTAAAAGATTGCATTTTTATGGATACAAGCCTTGCTTTTGAGTATTCAAGCGTAGATGTTAGCACCAAAAGCAGCATAAAAAGTGTGAAAAATCCAAAAAGTGGCGTCATAAGAGCTGGCAAGATAGATGAGATTATCATAGATGACAGCTTGGTTGATGTAAAGCAAAATAGAGATAATCACGGATGAGTGATTTGTTTTTGAAAAACATTTTGCTACACTAACTACATCTTGAAATCAAAATGACTCGTGAATAAAAATCTTATAAACTTTCGTATTTAATAAGCTTTTATTGTTAAAAGTAGTAAAAATAGTTACACTTTTTGATCGGAAAATGAAATGGAAATTAAAGATTTTAAAGAAAAACAGTAGCAACTATGACTTTTTCACAGCTGATGAGATGAGCTACAAAGAATTTGTAGCAACTGAGCTTTAAAGAGTTTTTGAGCTAAAGACAACGGCTCAAAGTGGCAGCTTGACATAGATGATAAAAGGTTTAACTCATTTCCGACTCACCCAAAAACATCAAATTTGCATATCAAATTTAGACTATGAAGATAATATTTTTCAGTTTAGAATTTGCTCTGAAAACAACGTCTCAAGCCTTGGCTACCGCATGTTTACGAGTTTTGATAGCGCACATAAAGACTTTGTCACAGACGATATCAAGCGCTCTGATGAGGTTATGATGAGTCTAAAACTTGGCGAGCTTAAAGAGTTCCCTTGCATATCAAAATGCGGCTGGTGGATCAAAGATATCTGGCGAGACATGTATCCTATCTTGGACGAGACTAGCAGCGAGGACTTTGTGGCTGGCATTATAAAAACAGACTTTACCAAAAAGATGACCGAGATAAACAGAATGCTAAAAAACGCTCAAGATAGCGGCAAGCTTGACGAAATTATTGCTAAACTAAAAAGATAAAATCAACTACATTGAAATTCACCCACCGCACACGAGCTAACTGGATATGAGTAAGTCCGTAGTCAGCTGACTCAAACGTTATAAAAGTCTCAAATTTGCACTTCGTGAGATGATATACTCAAAGCCTTTTTGCAGTTTAGCTCGATCAAATTCCAAGCTCCGTGTCTTTTACAGACTATACTTTCAAAAAGTGAGAGAGAAGAAAAGTACGGTATTTTCTTTTTGCATTGAGTGATTTAGCATGAGCTCCATGTTGCTAAAATACAAGAATAGTTTGATTTGTCTCAATTTACCAAATCTAGCATAATAATTTTGCAAAACTGCGTCATTTAGCACTGATATTTTTAGTGCAGTTTTTGGTGATCTGCTCGTAGATAAGACACAAAAAGCTCAATAGAGGCATTTTGATTATCCATCACTCTATTTTTCGTGATTTGTGACTACTACAAAAGCTCATCTTTATCTCATATTTTTCATTTTTATAATAAAACTAACGCTTGCCACCTCTTGCTCGAAACGCTTTTTTATAAGCAAAAAGGCAAATAGTTTAAAAACGCCCATTTTATCGATGATAGCCGAGCTTCTTACGCCACCATCTGGCTCGTGCTGCATGAAATATCTTATGAAGCTACCTTGCTCTATGTCAAAGCTATTTAAATACTCGATCTTATCAAGGTATATACATCGGTAAAGCTTGACAGATTCGGGATTTAGCCTAACATTTATCTCATCTTGTAGCTCGCCATACTTTTCAGTTTGCTCTGCATCTATAGATCGATTATATTCATCTGCTTTTCGAGTCTTGTCCTTAACAAAGATTTGAGGTATTTCACGTCTTGCATCTCATAAAAAGCACTTTATCGTATCTGTGGCACTTTTTGTGATATCTGTCTTAAATTCTTAGCAAGCTCTGCTTTTTCAGCGTGAGTGAAAAGTCGCCATTTTTAGTTTATTTTGCGAGTACAAAAGATAGAGTAGCTGCTCATAGACCATGAGATGTGAGTAGGTTAAAAATGTATTATCCACCACGATGACGTAGTAGCAACGCGTTATAGAGTACCTTTTGTTATTTTGCAAAAATTCGTCGTCAAATTTTCCCCTAATTTGCTTGCGGGATTTACATACCTTAAAAACATCATATGATTCTAAAAATATATTTTCCATTACCGCCTTTTACCTTTGCAAAAATATTACATAACTATTCTTTAAGCTAATTTGGATTACAAAGCTAACTAATAAAAATAATTTTGTAAAAATTAATATTAATTTAATTAAATATAAGCTAATTATATAAAAATATTTTTGTATAAATCTATTTTTATTTACGGGTAATTTTTATTATATAAAGTAAAAATTAGCTATAAAAATATATTTTTAAACTAAATTTAATAAATATAGTTATATTATTTTTCTCAGATAAGCATGCTTAGTGGTTGAGATTACAAATTGGGAGCTCAAAATGGGAATTTTTAATTTTGACGCTATTTCTGATCAGTGGTCTTATCTTATATATAAAGCGCAGATGATAGCAACGTCCTGTATGGCTTTGGGGTGCGTAGATTAGCTGGAATTTTGACATGCAAATTTATGGGTAGTCTTGCCAATAGGCAACTTTTAGGAGGGCAAGATGCAAACGAAACAAAATGAAATCCAGCAAACGAACAAGGCTTTTTCAACCTTATGTCACTAGCCATCACCGCTCTTGTGGCACTTCCAGTTGGTGTCGCCTGCTTGGTGCTTGGCTTTGGGCTAGGTGATAACCCTTGCATAATGTGCTGGGCCGAGAGAATCACGATGATAGCTATCAGCCTAATAGCACTTTTCATCATCAGGGTACGGACTAAAGCCTGGCTATCTAGCAGCACTTTTTACTAATGGCTTGCTGGGGCATATTTAACAGCTTTATCCACTACAGCCTAGATGGAACATTTGGCGGCTATCTTGACATCAAACAAAGGTTTTGGCCTTGAATGTGCCCACACTCAGTTTTGGGTTATGGTTGTTGATTTTTGTGTGATCATATTTTTTGGCTCTTATATTTTTGTTGACTTAGGCCTTATAATGCAAAAGCTCAAATGGCGAATATGGCAACTTTCTAAGCTACTTGCCACTTGGCACGGTACAGGTAGTCTTTATCGTGATCATCCTTGCAAACTGCGTTCAAGCCTTTTTATAGCTTCTGGTCCCACCACCATATCTAGAGATCAGCACACCACCAAGAATGAGTATCGATCCTTCAAAATGGTTCTGGGAGAAGACCACTGGGATAGCTCGCTTGATTTTAGATTTGACTGGAACCCTGAGCTTCCAGACCTAGCAAAGTAAGGAGTAAAAGATGAAAAAGCTAATATTTTTTTGTCGCATTGTGAGCCTTGCTTTTTGGGTTTAACTTTGACATGGATAGTAAAAAGTGGAGCTATCCAAAACATAAAAAGAGCTAGGCCTTAAAGATACGCTCACTCTAAATGTGCAAAACGATAATGCAATAACTGGAGCTGACTACGATGAAGACAAAAAGCAGTTCGCTCTTGTCTCAAACGACAATGATTTACATCGCAGATGAAAAATTTAAAAGCCAGTTAGCTACGCCAAACACGACTCGCCATTTTATAATGGAAATGGAAGCAACAGTCAGAGCTACTTGGTATAAAAGAGCTTGGCATGATAAGTTATAACAAAACTTTTTGTCTTTTATGAGCCAGCTAGCAACCTTAGCAAAGACGAGCAAAATAGCCAGTGAGGCACCTATTGGCTGGATATGACGCGTGGAAGCTAAATGACCTTGGTAATAAGGGCAGATTTTCTACCATTAGATCAAAAACAGCAGTACATCTTAGGCTGGGACTACCTAGAAAGTGAGACAATTTTTCTCACAGCTAGCGTGCCAAATGACGTTAGAGACTACTGGGTGTAGCTATATTTGACGGCGACGATAAGATGATCTTAGAACATTCACCAAAACTGGACAAATTTACAGCTAAAAGAGGGTAGAAATTTAAACAACTACTACATTACTGGCATCGACAGTGAGCCCTGGATGCACTCTATCTTTTAAGCAAAAGACCTTCAACTATTTTAAAGTTAGATTTGACCACCAAAGAGATAGATGAGGCGTTTAGTTTTAGTGGGGTAAATAAACTCAAGAGAGCATTAGCGATCAAAGATAATAATTTACATCTTCTCACGAGAAGGCAAAGAGAATAAAGTTTTTATCTTTGAGATGAAATAGCTATCAAATTAGGAGAAAACATGCAAGACGTTCTTTCCTAAAAAGGCACGGGAGCAGCTCTGGCAGCAGCTGGAACAACTCCTAGCTTATTTGGTATGGAGCAATTTGAGGTGGATTTTCAACCCAAAAATCCCTATAAGAACGAGGAAAATGTAGAGTACCACTACCTAACCTGTCCTAGAAACTGCCGTGATGCCTGTTCGATGATCGCTGAGATAAAAAGACGGCAAAATGGTAAGCATAAAAAGGCGATCCAAAACACCCACTAACACAAGGCACAGTCTGCGTCAAGGGTCACACCTACGCCATGCACCTATATAATACCGACCGCATCATGCACCCTATGAAAAGAGTCGGTAAAAAGGCGAGGGAAAATGGGAGAAGATAAGCTGGGATCAAGCGCTAAAAGAGATAGCTGCAAAGCTAACTGAGATAAAAAGAGAAGTTTAGGCGAAGCCTTGACTGAGTTTGTCTGCACTCTGGCAACGAAGGACATATCTCAAAAACTATCGCACCGGAAATTTCCCTGTTTGAAAAATATGGAGCCTAGAGGCTTGTTAGAAACCCCTGCGACTGGCCAAGATACGCGGGCACTCCTAGCGTTATAGGTACTGACTTCTCAAAAGATGCACTTGAGATCGATGAGAGTGATATGTACATTAGCTAGGGGATCGAAACAGAAGCTTACACAGCCGTACACTGGATAAGATTTGCTCACCGCGTTAAAAAGAGGCGGAAAGATCATCGTTATAAATACGATAAGAATTCCTCTAGCAAAACCAAGCAGATATGTTTATCCAGCTAAAAACCATCTAGTGACCCTGCATTTTGTCTAGCGGTCTGTAATTTAATAGAAGAAGATCACATATGATCTGGAATTGTGAAAAATATACCACTGGCTTTGAAGATATAGTACACGAGTGCTCACTATACACTTATGGCGGAGCTATCTGAGATGTGCGGAGCAAGCGTGGATCAGATCAAAGTCTTTGCTAGAGAGTACGCTCACGCAAAAGAGCACCAGCTATCATGCACGGCGACGGCGGACAAAGACACTTTAACGGAGCAAGACTTGTTCGTGCGGTTACATTTTTACCAGTTTTAACTGGCGCCTTGACAAAGCTTGGTGGCGGACTATTTTGGGCATATGTGCATGTAAAGGCTGCTTTGAATTTCGACAACTGTACGCCAGACCTATCTCCAAAAGATAAAGATGGCAAAAGATAGAAAAGACAACAAGTAGCTATATAGAGTGTGGCAAAGGCATACAAAAGAAAATCCAACATATCTTGACAAGCCTATAAACACGGTCATTAAGGCATGTATCAACTACAACTCAGTAATGGTAACAGCGCAAATGCTGAGGTGATCAAAAACGCATAATGGACGATGACTTCTTCTTGGTTGTCCTTGATCCATAGTGATATCGATACTTGCGACTATGCTGACTATGCTGCCTGGTGTTGCATTTATGAGTGAGGATATCCAAAACGACCAGTACCCTGGATACGTCTGCTACAACGCTCAAAAGTGTAAAACCTCTGAGCGAAGCTAAGACAATGGTTGCTTCAACGCTCTTGCAAAAGCTATGGGCTATACAGAAGGTGCTTTTAACTGGGATAGTGAAACGGTTTGCAGACGCTTTTTGGATACAGAGATCTTGCCAAAACAAAACATCACCTATGAAAACTAAAATCAGTCAGCTGGATCCGAGCATTTTCAGAACGCCTGAAACGATGAAAGATCAGTTCATACTACCCTATGCGCCAAAAGACAAACCATGGTATTTGGCACAAGTGGAAAATGCGACTTTACTCCACAAACGCTAAAGACGCAGGATATCATCAGTAAATGAGACCTTGAAACCGACTGGGACTACTTATGAAAAGAGCACAATCGGAAAAAGACTATCTCAAGAAATATCCGCTTTATTTCATGACGCCAGGTACTCAGCTCAGGATAACCGTCAAACTGAGACGAATATGCATGTCATCTTAAAAAGAGTTATCGTTAAAGGGGCAATGCTGAGCTGTCTATGGCACGTGAAGATATGGAAGCACGCGGTATATGGAGAATGCAGTTGAGGCAACAAACGAAAAAGGAACGGCCGTCTTTTACAGTAGCCGAACAAATCAATGAACCCAGGCATAGTCTATGCGTGAGACAACATCTGGGTAAAAGTGACAAAAATCCAAGAACTGGAGCAAAACTCTGCTTTGCTCTGACGGCGTTAGCGATCTAGGAAATAGCTCAACTTATACAGCTAGCTTTTGTGAGTAAAAAGCAGCATAAACAAAGAGATGTGAAAAGAGGGTCTAAGATGAAAAAGACAAAGGGTTTTTATTTGATTATAACTTTGTTAGGCTGCAAGGCTTGTGAAATTCATGTCAAGTCTATCACAACCAAGATCCAGATATAAACTGGAGACATGTTGATGGCCTTATGATACATGAAGATAGCATAGAAAAAGAGATCTTTATAACTCACTCTTGCCACCACTGCGATGAGCCTGCCTGTGGATGTCTCGCCCAGTTGGAGCATATATCAAGCTAGAAAATGGAGTCGTGCAGCCACTTCATGATAAGTGCATAGGCCGTGGATACCGCTTGATGGCTTGCCCTACGGCTCTATCACAAAAAGGCAAAAGACGGCGAGGCTCAGAAAGCGCAATCTCTGCGCTGAAAAACTTGAGCGTGGCGAAGAGCCAGCTTGTGTGGCAGGCTGTCCGTGTGGAGTGCTAAAGCGGTTGATAGCAATCGTGCAGTGATAGTGCTGGTATGCAAAAAGAGATGCAGGCTTTTAAACACTTCTTTACAAGCCAAACATCCGCTTTTATCCAAGAATGAAGCGAAATGAATTCATACATTAAAGAGTAAAAGATGGATAAGATCAGAAAAGCTTAGCATTAGCCTTAGTGTTGAAGACTTTAAGAGCGATTTTTCTTAGTGGAGCTTAGAGCAAACAAATTTAGATGAGCTCATAAGCCTACAGCCCTTTAATTTTTAGTGATAAATTAAAAATCACAACTTCATACTTTGGCTAAATAAGTGTAAAGATGATCTACTTTGATAGATGAGCTAAGATATGAATTGAACATGAGCTTTTTGTAGGGCCAAGACACATCCCAAAAAGCTGAGCCATACGAGTCGGTTTTATTTTGATTATAAAACGATGTTTGGCGAAAAAGACTATGCAGGTGCGTGGCTTTTATGAAAGCTCTGGGCTAAAAGCTTAGTAAAGAGCAGTTTGATAAATTTCCAGGATGACTTCATCGGATACGAGCTGCAATACCTTTACTTTCTAAGTTTCCAATGCCTTGCAAGCAGACGAGAAAATGGATGAGTCACATAAAAATATGACTTCATCCGCACTCATCCGTTTGAATGGTTTTATAAATTGGCTCTCGCTGTAAGGAAGCTACAATTTAGATGCTTAGTGAGCTTTGCTGATTTTTAAATTATATCTTGAAAACGAGATAGAGCAGTCAAGAGCTCTTCTAACTTTTTAAAGAGTTAAAGGATAGATAATGGAACAAACAACTTGGGGATGGCTCATAGTCATATATCTGTTTTTAGGTGGTTTTAGGTGCTGGGGCGTTTTTGTGCTCGGCTTTAGCCTACAAAGGCTTTTTGGGCAAGCTCGATGAGAGGCATTTTATATCGGTTGTGCTCGCACCAATAGCGTACCGTAGTTGGAACTGCACTTTTGCTGTTGACCTAGCACCAAGCGCAGCGATCAATCCAGCTAAGATCATAGGTCTTTACACAAGACCAGTTTTCTATACTGAGTATCGGCACATATCTTCCTAACATTTTTCATAATGTTAGCGTGCTCGTGCTTTTACAGTTAAAAAGGCGCTGTATCTGCGATACTGATGCTTTAGCTTTGGCTCACTGCTAGCGCTTGAGTGATGGGTTATACTGGACTACTTTTATATGTATGTAAAGCGATCCCACTTTGGGCAAGCATAGGCTACCGATACTATTTACTATCTCAGCCATATCAACAGGCCTTTAGCGCAAACGCCATATCTGTGCTAAAGTGGTGGTGGCGTTTTTGTGCCATGAGCGCATCACATTTACCACTATCTTAGTAGCGCCCTGAAATTTTCGCCCTCTTGATGCTATTTGCAAGCGTTAGAAACGAAGTCGCTGGCATAGCTAGCATAACTAAAATAGTATCAGCTCTCTAGCGCCGATGTTTTGATAGGCTTTATGGTGCTTGGTCTCTGCACCCACGCCAATTGGTGGCAGTAAATTTGGCGCTACAAAGATGTGGGTGTAACAAAAGACGGAGCAGTATGCGGATGTAGCGAGGGCATCAAATCCCTGCGTATACAATGAATATGGTGTTTTAATCGGCGGGTTTTGCCTAAGAGCATGTACTCGTTCTTGGAGCAATTCTATATTTTAATAAACTTTCTCCCTTGAAAACTAGGCCAGATAGGATCTGCGCTCTATCTGTCCAATCACTTTCGCCAAGCGGCCAGTAAAATAACTGGTTTGGCTCCAAGTCTTGCCTCCCCATGATACATACCGCTTTATCTGGTCCAAGCAAAGCCAGTCTTACCAGATTTATCGATAGAGATGATACCGCTACTCACTCGCCTGGTGCTGCTACCTCTTTGCACAGCCTCTTCGGCTGCTTTTTGCACACATCTTGGGTTTTATATTTATAAAGAGATGAGACTTTCGTGAGCTGCATTTACACCTGCTATAGATATCACCTGTACCTGTGCAAGAGACTGCTACTGAGTCATTATTTGCATAGGTTCCAGAGCCTAATATTGGACTATCGCCTATACGGCCGAGTCATTTTATTTGTCATGCCACCAGTGCTGGTTGCTGCGGCTAGATTGCCATTTTTATCAAGAGCTATCGCCCAGACAGTGCCAAGATATGGTCGCTCATATACATTTAGTGAGGTTTTCTTTGTCTTTTTCGCTATCAAGCATGAGCTTTTGTTTCTCTTTTGCTCTTTGGGTGCGTCATATCTAAACTGTGTAAAAAGTACTTTGATCAACCATCTCTAGGCCGTTTTCTTTGCTAACTTGTCAGCCCCTCGCCAGCAACAAGAGTATGCCAAGTCTTGTCCACGACGACTCTTGCACCATGGATTGGGTTTTGATATGCCTTGCCATCCTACTGCACCTGCTTTTTTAGTAGAGCCGTCCAGCTGATGAGGCGTCTCAGCTCATTAAAGCCGTCGGCTGTAAAATACGCGCCCTTGCCAGCATTGAGTGTTTGATCGTCTTCTAACACCATAATGGCTGCCGTTACCGCATCCATCGCGCTACCACCCTTTCAAGCACAGCCTGTCCAGCTAAAAGTGCCTTTTCATAGGCTCTTCGCGCACTTTAAACTCATCTTTAGTAAGCTCAAGTCCACTAGTGCCACCATGTATGACAATAATAGGGCTAAATTTATCCTCTGCGTTTAAGAGTGAGCCTGCAAAATAATGCAACATCAGCTGCTACTAAACAGCTTTTGAAAATGCTTAGTCTTCATAGCGCCTCCTTTAAAGAAAGACACTTGTTCGTCTTTTTAGACATCCTCATCTTTCGAAAATAAAATTTATATCACGCCATTTTTCTTTAGAAGCGACATAAATCGTATCATCCTTTTATGGCCAACGCATGAGCATCATTCACGCCATCAAAGCTACCGTACTCAGGACCTTCTTGCCCTTTGGGTCAAGTTTAATGTCTTGAATATTGTTTAGATAACAAGGGACTACAAACTCGCCATTTTGCGTCCATTCCTCAGATATAGTGAGTCATTTTATCTCCTGCCCTCTTTTACGCCAAGACTCTCATCAAAGCTCGGAATAAATTTCTGTAGACAAAAAGTTATCGCTATCACTAAAAACCCCAGCAATACTCAACTTTGCTTTTATGTCACTATGCCGCTATAGATTCGCCATAGAAGTCAGAGTGATCCCGGAGAGGATATACTGCTGTCTTTGCACGAACTGTGTAGTATCGGTCCTTAAAATCAGGCTTCGGTATCATAGCCTATCATGCAAGACTATCTCCCGCCTTATTGCATCATCCTTCTTGCTGATCTGGCATGATTTGAGAAATTCATACGTTTTTGTTATAGCTAATCAGCCCAAGAGAACCTTTAAAAAGCTTTGCACCAACCGTATCTTCCATCTGTACGATCCAATCAGGCGTGCTTCTAGATAGCTTTTTATCTGATCTACACTTATCCATGAGTAAAGCTCCCAGTTACAGTGTGCCAGACCAAAAAGTTTTGCTCTCCTTATCGTCAGTCAAGACCTGCAACTGGATTGCTATTATTTAGTTTTAGCTCTGTTGTCCAGCTTTTTGAGTGGAGTTAGATTTTGTATCTGCACCATTTGCTGCATTTAGATCAAACTCTCCACCAAATGCCAAGCAAGTGCAAAGTGCTATTCATTAAAATTTTTCATTCCATATCCTTACTTTTGTAGATCGGTAGTTTTTCGTTCCGAGTTTTTCGCGAAAATCTATCTCATGTTCATTCCAGTGATCAAGCTCCCAAAACCATTTAGAAGGATCAGCGCCTCATGAGAAGGCGTAGCTCGATGCTAGATATGGTGGTGGGCCAGCTGTTATAAAAGCTTGAATGCAGTTAAATGCCATAATGACCACAAAAACAGCCACAGCTATCTTTCCCAACTAAGAAGTGGTAAAACAACTCCGTATGCGTTTTCTTCGCTATTTTGCATGATCTTGCCAGCATTTTATTCAAGCATCAAAAATAACACCTAAAAAGATAATGACACAAAAGTGTACGACAACAACCCAAAACTGCGTATGAGCGCCCATGTACCAAGCTCCCAAAAGCCTTGCTTTATATCAGGAGATATCCGCCGCCTGTGCCATCTAAACTATAGTGTAAAAGCCATCGCATAGCCCAAGGCACGACAAAAAGAGTGATTGTGACCAGATACCTCAACCTTAAAGCCGTAACGCTACAACGATAAGCGCCGCATAAAGAGATCGCCACCATGCAAAATCTCTCATGCCAACACATGATACAAAGGGCTATCGCCCATGCCAAAATCCAAGTATCAGACACGCAATGCCAACAGGAAGTGCGATCTACGCAATGGCAGCAGCTGCAAAGAGATTGAAAAATCTCTTTTTCGTCATCACCCCAGCTTGCAATGTATTCATTGCCCTGCTCCTGTAAATTCTCCCATTGGCGACAACCGCAAATTGTACACCCATGCCATCATCACAATAAGCACAACCATTCCAGCAATACCAAATCCCCATTACAGCCTGCTTTTTCCGGCCTAAACAATAAAAATAGACCAGCGATAAAAACATCAAAACCATAAAAATCCCATTTCTTATCCTTTCTTATGAAATAATATTTTATTAAAAATATACCACCTGATTTATAATTTTTGAAATCTTAAAGGATATTTTTATTATATATAAATATGTTTTACTTAATATTTACAAATATAAAATGTGTTTTACTCTAAAATATTTATTATATTAATTCTAAATTATGCTTTTTATATTAATGTGTACCTAAAAACAATTTTAAGTCAGATAGTATAAAACTATTAAAAGTATTGATTTAACAATAGTAATTTCAATCTTTTACCAGCAAGCTTTAATATTATTTGGCAGAAATAATGTTTATATTGCATTGACGAGTTGTTATCTTATTTGGTAACTGGTTTTGATCAGACACTAATAAACATCTTTTGAAGTTGTGTATTCTGTCCAAAATATGTAAGATAACACATTCAAAATAAAAGGCTTTAAAATATTTATACTTACTTATAGCTGGTTAGTAGTATCAGTGATTAAAAATCTTAGCAAAAACAAGAATTAAACCGTTATTATCTAAGATAGAATACTCTCGGTCCGCTAAAGTTCAAAAAACACAACATTACCACCTATGTTACCAACCAATACGCCCACACCTTTGGCCAAGAAATAAAATAAGCCTGCCATTTCGTCAGCTCCGCACCCGTTCTAACAGTTTAGTGCTTTTAAAGACACTCCTTTTTAACATCAGGCGTCACGGCCAAAACTAAAGATAGCATACTCCCATATCTAGCTTATGCTCTTTTGATCTTTTTGGCTGTCTCATACTCTAGCTTCCAACTGCCGCTTGCGTACTTTTTGAAACAGAACACTTACGATTGAAGTCTTTTTGTACGCTTGATTTGGCGATTGTCAAAGTCTCAAAACATCTTAGCGTACTAAGATAGTCAATTAAAAAGAAATGCTCTGTAACTTAACTTTTAACACTAAAACTTTTAACAGTTTTACCATCAACCTATTAAACTATTTTCTCTACAGATCGAGGACTTTATATCTTCGCAGTATTGTCCCACGATTTACAACCTTCCATTAAAAAGCCTACTTCATAAACAATAAACTGATTTCAAAACCATTAAAAATATTGCCATTAACTATATAAAAAGCATTATACAAGCCATTTTTCACATCATCAAACCGCAATCTAACAACATAAGCAGCCCCTAGAGACCAAATAAGAGAATAAAATTTAAAAAGATAAATACCTCAATAACATAAAAACAAAACATAAAAACCTTACTACATACAATTAATAAAAACCAATTACAAAGAAGTATTAAAAACTAATACTTTATACTTAGATAGGAAGTAACAATAATAAAAACTATAATGAATAACATAAGAATTAAGCAGATTAGCAACAAAGCCCGCAACGACTCACTTTTTCCAAAAATCCCAGTAAGGAGAGTATCATCAGCCAGGACGAGCTTAGCTTCTTGGTTCGAGATGGAGCAAGGCGTTTCCTCGTCTGTATATACAGCGAGCAGTGTTAAATAAGATATATTAGACATATCTCTTATTTAACACTACTAGATAAGGATAAAAGTCATAAACAAAGTTTTATAAAAACATATTCTTATTAAGTTTTTATCCTTAACAAAGGAAGTGATGCTTATTAAAAAGATAAGCAGACGAGCTATTAGTACTGGTCAGCTAAAGGACTTTCATCCATTACACACCCAGCCTATCAAACACATAGTCTATGAGCTCTTAAAAGAAGATTCATCTTGGAGTTGGCTTCCTGCTTAGATGCTTTCAGCAGTTGATCACATCCAACATAGCTACGCGAGCGGTGCCCTTGGCAGGACAACTCTGTACACCAGTGGTTGGTTCTGACCCGGTCCTCTCGTACTAGGGTCAACTCTCCTCAATCTTCTTACGCCCACGGCAGATAGGGACCGAACTGCTTCACGACGTTTCTGAACCCAGCTCGCGTACCGCTTTAAATGGCGAACAGCCATACCGCTGGGACCTGCTCCAGCCCCAGGATGCGATGAGCCGACATCGAGGTGCCAAACCTCCCCGTCGATGTGAGCTCTTGGGGAGATCAGCCCTGTTATCCCCGGGGTACCTTTTATCGCTTTGAGCGATGGCCCTTCCACACAGAACCACCGGATCACTGAGACCGACTTTCGTCTCTGCTTGACGTGTATGTCTCTGCAGTTAAGCTGGCTGGCGCTTTTATACTCTACGAACGATTTCCAACCGTTCTGAGCCAACCTTTGTAAGCCTCCGTTACATTTTGGGAGGCGACCGCCCCGAGTCAAACTACCCACCAGACATTGTCCTACTTGAGGATAACTCAAGCTAGTTAGCTATCAGAATAAGAGTGGTATCTCAACAATGGCTCACCATAAACTGGCGTCTATGGATCAAAGCCTCCCACCTATCCTGCACATTTTTATCCCAATAGCAGTGTCTAGCTGCAGTAAAGGTCCACGGGTCTTCCGTCTTGCCGCGGGTAGGAGGAATTTTCACCTACTACAATTCTCACTGGATCCTCTTCGAGACAGCCCCCATCTCGTTACGCTCATTCATGCAGGTCGATATTTAATCGACAGGAATTTTCGCTACCTTAGGACCGTTATGGTTACGGCTGCCGTTTACTCTGGGCTTCGATCAAACGCTTCGCAGGCTAACGTCATCAATTAACCTTCGAGCACCGGGCAGGCGTCACACCATACATCCTCTTACGAGAGTTAGCAGGAGGCTGTGTTTTTGGTAAACAGTCGGAGGGACTCTTTGTTGTAACCTTCAATGCTTACGGAGTAAATCCTTCACTAAAGTTAGGCACACCTTATACCGAAGATACGGTGCTATTTTTGCAGAGTTCCTTTGAAGAGAGTTCTTCCACGCGCCTTAGAATACTCATCCCACCCACCTGTGTCGGTTTTACGGTACGGGCAACTATAACTAAACTTAGAAACTTTTTCTTGGCCTCGACAGTATCAAGGATTTACGATTCATTCCGAAGAACTTCACGTACCTGTAAGGCCTCAGCTTAAAGGAGTTCGGATTTGCCTGAACTCCAACCTGCACCTTTCGACCAGCACTACCATCCGCTGGCTCCTCTAACTCTAAGCGTCCTTCCATCGCATTATAGTTGGCATTGGAATATTAACCACTTTTCCATCGCATACCCCTTTCGGACTTTGCTTAGGACCCGGCTAACCCTACGATGACGAGCATCGCGTAGAAACCTTGGTTTACGGCGTTGGGGATTCTCACCCCAATTATCGCTACCATGCCTGCATGCTCACTTCGTATTCGCTCCAGCACTCTTACCGGTATACCTTCAACGCAACATACAACGCCTCTCCTACCACTTAGTAAAACTAAGTCTGAAAGCTTCGGTACTCATTTTAGCCCCGTTATATTTTTCCGCGCAGAATCACTAGACCAGTGAGCTATTACGCTTTCTTTTAAAGGATGGCTGCTTTCTAAGCCAACCTCCTGGTTGTTTAAGTAACCCACATCGTTTTCTACTCTAAATGAGATTTAGGGACCTTAGCTGTTAGTCTCGGTTGTTTCCCTCTCGACGACGGATTTTATCACTCGCCGCCTGACTGCCATGATTACACACTCAGGTATTCGGAGTTTGATAGGGTTTGGTACATTGGTGTATGCCCCAGCCCATTCAGTGCTCTACCCCTAGTGTTACTACATGACGCTATACCTAAATATATTTCGGAGAGAACCAGCTATCACGATGTTTGATTGGCCTTTTCACCCCCTATCCACAAGTCATCCCATAGCTTTTCAACGCTAGCGGGTTCGGTCCTCCACCGGCTCTTACACCGGTTTCAACCTGCTCATGGATAGATCACATCGTTTCGGGTCTGCAACGTCTGACTAAACGCCCTATTAAGACTCGCTTTCCATGGCTCCGGGTTTCCTTAACCTCGCCAGACATCACAACCTCGCAGGCTCTATTATGCAAAAGGCAGTCCATCACCCTGATAAATCATAGGGCTCTGAATGATTGTAAGCAAATGGTTTCAGGTTCTATTTCACTCTGATCACCCTCAGTTCTTTTCACCTTTTCCCTCACGGTACTTCGTACCTATCGGTCTAGTAGTAGTATTTAGGTTGGATAGTGGTCTACCCAGCTTCAGACAGAATATCACGTGTTCCGGCCCTACTCAGGATACTGCTAGTAAAACAAAGCTTCATATACGGGGGTATCACCCTCTCGTGCCTAACCTTTCCAGGTTGTTCTATTAGCTAAGTTTAGTCTATATTGCGAGTCCTACAACCCCACTAGTAAACCAGTGGTTTGCCCTCTTCACGCGTTCGCTCGCCGCTACTAGCGTAATCTCTTTTGATTTCTTTTCCTGAGGGTACTAAGATGTTTCAATTCCCCTCGTTCGCTCCGTATACGGTAACCAATATCTCTATTAGTTGGGCTGCCCCATCTCAGAAATCCCTCGGATCAAAGCCCCTTGACGGCTCCCCCGAGACTTATCGCAGCCTGGCACGTCTTTCATCGCCTCTACTAGCCAAGGCATCCACCACTTGCTCTTTTGTAGCTTACCTTTTCTATATTAGATTATTCTAATTGCATCACTTCCTTGTTAAAGATAACTTTAGGTTACTACATTTTAAATTCCTAGCTCAAGACGGAAAGCATTGACTACTATTTTAGATAAGTTTTAAACCCTAAATAGATTGTGATGTCAAACTTTTGCATTAAATGCAAAGATGATAGAAATTTAAATCTTTAACAAGTCCTGTAAAATTGTTTTTAAAACTTGCTTGTGACTATTAACAATATTAATTAAAGAACATTTGACTTTCGCAGACCAGCGTTGTCTTTCGCGACCAAAGAGTTACACCCTTTGAAACCACTAGCACAAAGTTGCTTTCGGCAACTTCAAAGTCATCAGTAAAGATTAGTACGCTTAAAAGTCTAAAGTAAATGTTTCTTAAAAACACTTAATATAGACTTTTACTGTTAAACCATGTTTATGGTGGAGAATAGCGGATCGAACTGCTGACCTCCTGCGTGCAAAGCAGGCGCTCTCCCAGCTGAGCTAATTCCCCCAATTACTTTCTGGTGGGCCTAACGACTTGAACTTGTGACCTCACCCCTTTATCAGGGGTGCACTCTAACCAGCTGAGCTATAGGCCCCTATAGGTCTATCAATCTTTCAAAACTAAACAAGGATGATTGAGAATATCTTTCTTATAGATATCTTGTGAGAGAATATCTATATGTACTCTAGAAAGGAGGTGATCCAACCGCAGGTTCTCCTACGGTTACCTTGAAATACGATTCTTCACCCCAGTCGCTGATTCCACTGTGGACGGTAACCAATTTAGTATTCCGGCTTCGAGTGAAATCAACTCCATGGTGGACGGGCGGTGAGTACAGACCCGGGAACGTATTCACCGTAGCATGGCTGATCTACGATTACTAGCGATTCCGGCTTCATGGAGTCGAGTTGCAGACTCCAATCCGAACTGGGACATATTTTATAGATTTGCTCCATCTCGCGATATTGCTTCTCATTGTATATGCCATTGTAGCACGTGTGTCGCCCCGGACATAAGGGCCATGATGACTTGACGTCGTCCACACCTTCCTCCTCCTTACGAAGGCAGTCTCATCAGAGTGCTCAGCCGAACTGTTAGCAACTAATGACGTGGGTTGCTGCCTCGTTGCGGGACTTAACCCAACATCTCACGACACGAGCTGACGACAGCCGTGCAGCACCTGTCTTAACATTTCTGCAAGCAGACACTCTTCTATCTCTAGATGATTTGTTAGATATCAAGTCCGGGTAAGGTTCTTCGCGTATCTTCGAATTAAACCACATGCTCCACCGCTTGTGCGGGTCCCCGTCTATTCCTTTGAGTTTTAATCTTGCGACCGTATCTCCCCAGGCGGTACTTAATCCGTTAGGTGCATTACTGCCAAGACTAGCTTAGCAACAACTAGTATACATCGTTTAGGGCGTGGACTACCAGGGTATCTAATCCTGTTTGCTCCCCACGCTTTCACGCATTAGCGTCAGTTGAGTTCCAGCAGATCGCCTTCGCAATGGGTATTCCTGGTGATCTCTCACGGATTTTACCCCACACCACCAATTCCATCTGCCTCCCTCACTCTAGATTATCAGTTTCCCAAGCAGTTCTATGGTTGCTCTATAGGATTTCACAAGAGACTTGATAATCCGCCTACGCGTCCTTTACGCCCAGTGATTCCGAGTAACGCTTGCACCCTCCGTATTACCGCGGCTGCTGCACGGAGTTAGCCGGTGCTTATTCGTTAGGGTACCGTCATTGTTCTTCCCCTAACAAAAGGAGTTTACGCTCCGAAAAGTGTCATCCTCCACGCGGCGTTGCTGCTTCAGGGTTTCCCCATTGAGCAATATTCTCACTGCTGCCTCCCGTAGGAGTCTGGACCGTGTCTCAGTTCCAGTGTGACTGATCATCCTCTCAGACCAGTTATGTCATAGCCTTGGTGAGCCATTACCTCACCAACTAGTTGATACAATATAGCCTCATCCCACACCGAAAAACTTTCCCTATCTAACTTATGTAAGACAGGAGTATAGAGTATTAGCAGTCGTTTCAACTGCTTGTCCTCTAGTGTAGGGCAGATTAGCTACACATTACTCACCTGTGCGCCACTAAGATTAAATAGCAAGCTACTTAATCTCCGTTCGACTTGCATGTGTTAGGGCTACGCCGCCAGCGTTCACTCTGAGCCAGGATCAAACTCTCCATATTAATTACCTATCTAATAGATAGGATTTTTATTATGAAGTTTTTAATCACTTTTTAGTTTTTATATTAGTTTGTCTCAATCTATTATTTAATCATAATAGACTGGCTCAATCGATCACTTGTTTAGATTTCAAAGATTGACTAATAGTTTAACAATTGTAGTTAAAAGAACACACGATAAAAAGAAAAGGCTTTTATTAACGGTGAAGAAGGTGGTTTCTCGTTTCGTGAGCTGGAATTATATATGAGGGATGCTTAAAGATAGTTGAAATAATTGCAAAATATTTTATAAATTGTAGTCTTATTTTTAGATAGAAATTTAGAAAGCTCCTTGTTTTGCTTTTTGAAAATTTGGCACCAAATTTGAGGTGCCAATTTTTATTTTATAAAGATTACAGATCGACTTGTACGTTTTCTTTAATCTGTACGGTTACCGTGCTATCTGTACTATTGGTATATGTTGTGTAACCATCTGCCGTGCCACCTTTTTCCAGCCAGCATCTTTAAAGTCAACTTTATCGCCAGCATCTGCCGTGATCTTGAGTGTATTATTACCATCGGTCAAGTTAACAACATCAGCCAATTTGACTTCTAGTGTAGTGTTTGTCTTAGTGTTAGAAATATTGATCTCTTCAAAATTATTAGCATGTTTGGCTATATTGTTTAAATGTATAGTCGTTCCTGGGTTTTTTGATAGTTAGCTTTATCATAACCTGCGCCACCATCTATATCATTGCCTTGCATGTCTGGCTCTGTTATCACCAACGCGTCATCATCTGTGCCTAGCTTTTATAGTAGAGTAATGGATATAGTTACCAACTTTGATGGTGTCGTTTCCACTTCCAGTTTCTACAGTACTATGATCTATATTTGTTCCAACTGTTAATGTATTGTTGCCATCACCTAAATTTTACATTAGAGCGATTTGTTATGTATCCATCGACTTTGACGTTGTCATAACCATCTCCAGCGATTACTGATGCTCTATCGATATTTGTCTCTACTTTTAAGATATTATCTCCATTGCCTAACTTTAGTTTTTGAGTCTTCTACCATGTCACCCCAAATACCGCCACTCTTATGCATCGTTACTATATCGTCACCATCACCCTAGTTTCACATCTGCTTTATGAGTGAATGTTTTAACATCTAGCTCTACTGCTTTACCTTGTGCTTCGATATTAACAGCGCTTGCGCTTTTTGATTGTCATCAAGTAACAAGCCTGTTCTATTTGTGCCATAAATAGCGCTAGCATTTATAGAGTAGGTGCATCACTAAAGTCAAAGACTATCTCATCTTTGCCTGTTGATCCTTTGTTTCCAGCAGCGTCTGTTAGATATGCCCAAGCTTCAAAAACTTTACCATCAGAATCCTTGCCAAAAGGAATATGTTCCCATGTTCCTTGAATCATATTTTTGTTTTACAAAAAGCCTACATAGCCTTTTTGCTATATCTTCGGCTTTTTATAGTATAAGTTAGCTCACCAGTAGCACCTGGTCCGCCCCACATATAGTGCATAACGTCACCAACTTTAACCGTACTGTCGTTTGGAAGATATGCTTTCCAAGCTATACGTCCTGCAGTGTTCAGGATGATCTCACCCAGCTCAATTTACCATCATTGTTGAGATCATCTATCCACCAACTTTACATTTTGTCACTTTCGTATCAACAGTTATGGTTACTGGGGCAGCTTCGGCTGTGTTGCCAGCTTTGTCAGTAGTTTTTACCTTAAGCTCGTGCTTGCCCTCGCTAAGTGGAGTGCTCACTTTAAAACTCCAAGAGCCATCAGCTTTTGCCACTTCCTGACCGATCTTGTTTGTACCATCAAAGATTCTACAGTTGAGCCAGCCTCTGCCTTGCCTGATAGGGTTGGTGTGCTGTCGTTTGTTAGACCTTTTTAGTGTTTTTGCCTTCAACTGTCACATCATTGCCCTTAACATTGCCATTTACAACGCCGCCCGTAACATCATCTGTAACGCTATCAAGCGTAACCTTAGTACTTGTATCTCACTGTTATAGTAGCTGGGTCAGAGGCCTTGATCGCGTTTGTGGCTGGAGATGAAGCAGTGATACTATGAGCGCCTTCGCCAAGTGGAGTGGCCGGAGTGATAGACCAGTTGCCATTATTATCAGCTGTGGTGCTACCTATCTTAGTCGTGCCATCATATAGTTCTACTACTGAGTTAGGATCCGCCTTGCCCTTAAAATGTCGGTGTGTTGTCGTTTGTTAGGCCCTTTTCAGTTACGCCATTTACTGCTACGTCGTTATCTTTGATATTGCCATTTACGATACCGCCTGCAACGTCGTCGATCACCCTCTGTGATAGTGACAACATTTACGTTCGCTAAGAATGCAAAACTTAAATTGCTTCCACTATCGTTACCATTTAGGTTAAGGTGGTCTGTGATAGTTTCGCATCAACACCTGTTGCATGTACATAATCTGACTTCACAACGCCATTTTCATACATATTATATAGTGGCACGCCAGTTATTTCGATAGCATTGTTATTTAGCGCTGGGATGCCCTGCATGTGTGACATTGCCAGCTGCATCGACCTCGTCAAATGTCACGGTGCCATCAGCCGCTTTGTGAATGATAAATGCCTTAACAAATGTTGGCTCTGGGTTGTTTGCTGGGTATTGTTTTTACACCAGTGTCGGCATACTCTGTTGTAGTCAGTTACAGTAACTGTTAGTTTGTCACCGTCCGAGAACACTTTTTGGCAATGTTATGCGAGCTGTAGTGTGGTTGATATCGCCATCTTTTATAGCGTCAGCTACAGCTTATGCCAGCATTTAGTGCGCCTGAGCCACTTCCCTGAAACACTTGGATCATAAATTTTATTGCCTTCTATAAATCCAACCTTCGGAGCCTCCATGCCATCTCTAGATATCCATGTATTTCCGTTAGACTGCTCTGCACGGTCATCACCTTTACGGTCACTTCTATACCACGTGAGTGTGTACCATTCAGCATGCTGGCTGTTGGCATATCAGCTATATCTATACCAAATTTCCGCCAGCGCCATTTGTAGATGTAAGGCCAGCTTTTATAGGTGTCTTATCAGTCGCTGAAGTGATCTGATCAACCGTCATAGAGCCATCAGCTGCTTTGTGAACTAAAAATATTTATAAGCAGTCGTATCTATGCCGCCTATTGCAGCTAAAGATGCTGCATCTGGTCCATATCCATATTTTACAGTTACGACATCGCCATCTTGAACATTCTCAGGTAGTGAGATGCGTGCTGTAGTGTGGTTGATATCACCATCTAGCATAGCTGTATTTCTATTTTTGATTTGTTATTTGATCTGATTTTTCATTTAGAACATTGCCATGCTCATCAAGCTCAACAAATTTTAACTTCAGCCTTACCAACATTTTCAATTCTAACACTTGAAGTAGTTTTTAATAGCCGTGTTATCTAGCTGAGCTGTAATATTTGCAGCATTTCCGCGAACTGTTTGATAGTGGTTATAGTCGTAGCTAACCTTTATGCCATTATCGCCGTCAAATACATTGTTTCCTTTTGTATCTATAACGCTTGTAATATTGCCACTAGCATCTTTTATGAACTGTGTAATAGTCATTTATGCCAGTGCCTATAACGTGATCTTGCTGCCGTCCTTTGCAAGGGTTTGGTATGCTGATAGTTGCAGTAGCTTTCGCACCATCCTCAGCATAGTTCTCACCTCTTGTGATAGTGCCGCTGCCATCTGCGTCATCATTAAACTCGATAGTAAATTGTATCTGGAGCAGTAGTCTCGCCTGTGGTTGTGCTGCCAGCTGCGTCAGTAGCTTTTTGCAGTCACTGGGGTGTTGTCTTTTGTCGCATCATCGCTGATAGTGACCTTACCAGTACTTGGACTGCATGTAAAAGCAGCTGCTGGAGCTGTTGTCTTACCAGGAGTATTGTCTACGACCCAGCCAACACTTGGGTTTTTGACCACGGTGATAGTTTGTGTGTTGCCACCATTATCAGTGTATGAAATTTCAACCTTTGTCGCGTCGTTGTCGTTTGATATAACATCGACCGTGCCGTCATGTTTTGGAGTGAGGGTGATACTAGTTGTGCTATCTTCCGTTATATCACCTGTTCCTATACCTTTGTTATTAGGGTTATTAGGATTAGTGATCTCTGCAGTGGTTGTATTATTACCTGGTTTTTACTGGAATATTAGGTACTACTACCTTACCTTTGTCTATATCATCTTGAGTAACAGGACGATCAACTACTACATTACCTTTCTGGGTCAGTAACCTTTAGCTTATCTCCAGGTTTAACTGTACCATCATTTGGAATAGTTATCTCTACAGTTGTCTTATTAGGTCTATTATCTCCACCATTGTCTGGTTTATTCTCATCAAATGAAATTTTGCCATCACCATCTTTATCTTCTGGATATTTAACACCTGGGTTGGTTGGTTTTCTAGAACCTTCAGAGTTTTCATCTATATCACCTGTTCCTATACCTTTGTTATTAGGGTTATTAGGATTAGTGATCTCTGCAGTGGTTGTATTATTACCTGGTTTTACTGGAATATTAGGTACTACTACCTTACCTTTGTCTATATCATCTTGAGTAACAGGACGATCAACTACTACATTATCTTCTGGGTCAGTAACCTTTAGCTTATCTCCAGGTTTAACTGTACCATCATTTGGAATAGTTATCTCTACAGTTGTCTTATTAGGTCTATTATCTCCACCATTGTCTGGTTTATTCTCATCAAAATGAAATTTTGCCATCACCATCTTTATCTTCTGGATATTTAACACCTGGGTTGGTTGGTTTCTCGCTAGCTCAGGATCACCGCCGCAGCACCATCACCCGCATTATCAGCTCCGCCGCTTACGCCGCCTATCCTCTCAGCGCCTCTTGCGTTGTTTAGATCGCTCATCGGACGGAACTTTCGCTTGCGTTTGAGTAGTGGCCACCTTAATCAAACGTCGCTGCGCCAAGGCTCACGCCATCTCCGCCGCCAGCTGCTGCGTTACCACCTGCTGCGGTCTCTTCTAATTTGACAGATCATTTCCATCAAGTAGAGCCTTTTTGCAAGTCGCTAACATCTGCTACAGTATTTGCATTTTGATTTGAAGCTGCCCTCATCAAGCTTTAAACGTCTCGTCGCCCAAGATCGTTACATCTTTTGCCATTATCCATTGAAACTACGGCTTTTGAGGAAGCCAAAGAGGTTTTAATCACTTCGCCTAGATAAAGAGCGTCGCCAGCTTTTTAGCACGCGGCTTACTCTGTTTTGATCTATGGCTACGACCAATCCTGAAAAGTTTTGTTTGATAACTCCTACTTGAGTTTGCATGTCTATCCTTATCGTGTAAAATCTACGTAATTTTTAAGACATTTTAATCCTCTCTTGTAAATTGTGCCTTGGTACATTTGTGACATTATTGTGCTGCGATAACCTCAATTTCTACGAGTGCATCTTTTGGCAAAGTCTTCACAGCCACCGTGCTTCTAGCTGGATATGGCTCTTTGAAAAAAATTTAGCATATGTGACATTTACCTTGGCAAAATCTAGCCATATCTGCTAAAAAGATCGTAGTCTTTACAACATTATCAAAAACTAAGTCCAGCCTCAGCCAAAATGTTTTTGTACTTTGTAGAGTGACTGCTCGGCTTGAGCCTCTACGCTACTACCTGCAAACTCACCCTGCTGGTGTGACGCCAAGCTGCCCTGAGATGAAATAAAAATCCATTCGCGCTAATCGCCTGAGAGTATGGTCCGATCGCTTGTGGAGCGTTTTTTGTTGAAATTTGTTTTTTCATATCTTCTCCTTTAAATTTTTGGCAAAATCCTACTATAAATTTCTAAACTCTTAGGCACCAAAAGGCTATAATGAACAAAAATTTCAAAAGGACAAAGATGCAAATAACCCCTTGCACCAAATAGATTTCTTTAGATGACTACGTGCTTGGCGCTCAACTTGCCAAAAACGCCGGCATCTCATCAAATGCCTATCTCTTTTTGGAAAAAAATGCGATCAGCGCTAAATTTGAAAAACTCACGCATCGTTTTTTCTTAGAAAAAGAGCGTCCCAGAGAATGTACAAAGCGCTTTGAAGACTGCACGCCGTTAGATGGTCTTGTGCCCAACTGGCGTCTTTTGCTCATTTACCTCGCTTGCCCCTCGCACCTTTGTCGCCAAAAATGGCTCTGAAATTTATGATCTTTTTGAATTTCATGAAATTTGCGGTATCAATTTCCTAAACGTTAAAAGAAATTTTATGATGATTTCGAGCTTAACTACTCGTATAGATTTACATCAGAAAAGTGCAAGTTTTTCTCGCCAGCGCCCCTTTGAAAAGCGCATAAAGACTAACTGAGACTATGTGTCTTGGCTACTACTAGCCACCTCTGTAAACGATCAGCGCTCTCGGTTTTTGTAGCCACCACATCCATCTTTTATATAGTAGAAATTTCGTCGTTTTTCTTTTGGCGTACTTAGATGTGAGCGGAGTTTGTGCTCGTCGTAGTCCTCATATATACTTTAAACTCGTCCCTATCAGCGTGATAAACTGCAACGCCTGAAACGAGACAGCAAAGACCAACTCCCTCGCTAATGCCACTTGTTCTACCTTATCAGCCAGCCTCAGGGACAAAACGAGCCCCACGTCGCTAAAATACTCCTCACAGCTCTCATACTCGCTTTCAAAAGACCACTCATCTCACTTTAGTGACCACTCATTTTGCGTCTTATTTTCTTCCAAATTTCTGCCTCTTTTCTTATGGCGCTTTTTAAAAATATCCCTTGTGGCTTTTGAGATAAAGCCCTCGTCCAGAATTTGCTTTTAGCTTTAAATTTACTAGCTCGCTTTTTGGTGCTCGGTAGAAAATTTGAGTAATGCTTTTGCTTGATCGTTGTAAAAAGTTTTCATTTTGGGAGAATCTCGCTAGCTAGGGGTGCTAGCGGATCAAATTTAGATCTTTTTGTAAGGTGCTCGACCGACTTCGTAGAAGTTATTGCCCCTCGCAGTCGATAGCGACTATCGCTGGGAAGTCCTCTACTGTGAGTCTTGCAACTGCCCTCTGGTCCTAGCTCTGGATAGGCCAAGACTTCGTATTTTTGATACTTTGGCTAATGACCGCTCCGATACCGCCGATAGCGACCATATAAACACAGCATGATTTTTCATAGCCTCGACTACGGCGTCGTTTCGGTAGCCCTTGCCGATCATGCCATTTATGCCGACCTCGTTTATCATGGTTGGCGTGTATTTGTCCATTCTGCCGCTTGTTGTTGGGCCTGCTGCGCCGATAGCTTGATTTGGCTTGGCTGGAGTTGGTCCGACGTAGTAGATAGTCTCGCCCTTTAGCTCAACTGGCAACTCTCGCCGCGTGCTAGAGCCTCTGTTAGCGCCTTTGTGAGCGGCGTCACGAGCTGCGATGATAGTGCCTGAGATTAGGACATTGTCGCCTGCTTTTTAGGCTCTTTACCACCTCTTTATCAAATGGTGCTGTTATTCTTTTTACTTCTGACATGTTATCTCCTTAAAGCTCGGCGTCTGCGTGGCGTGCAGCGTGGCAGTTGATATTTATAGCTACTGGTAGGCCTGCGATATGAGTTGGATACCACCTCGACATTTACTTTTATAGCGGTTGTATCGCCGCCAAGTCCTTGAGGACCGACGCCTGTTTTACTAGCAAGCTCAGTAGCTCCTCTTCTAGCTTTGCATATCTTGGGTCAGCGTTTTTGCTATCCACTGGAGCGCACCGCAGCCTCTTTTAGCTAGAAAGTGCCGCTTTATCCATAGTGCCACCTATGCCAACGCCTATCGTCATTGGAGGGCAGCGTTTGGTCCAGCGTATTTTTACAGCCTCTAAAAAGACCTTTTTAACGCCCTCTACGCCATCAGCTGGCACAAGCATTTTTTAAAAACTGACTTGTTCTCGCTACCAAAGCCTTTTTGGTGCTACTTTGATCTTACTCATCCCCTGGCACGATCCTAGTGTGAATGACCGCTGGAGTGTTGTTTGTAGTGTTTTTTCTCTCAAAAAGTGGCTCAGCGACGACTGATTTTCTAAGATAGCCCCTCAGTGTAGCTCCTTCGCAACACCCTCGTTTATCGCATCTTCGATATATCCGCCCTCGATATGCACGTCCTGACCGATCTCTACAAAGACAACAGTCATGCCCGTATCTTGGCAAATAGGCGCTATACCCTCTTCTGCTAGCTTGGCATTTTGTACTTTGCCCAAAATGTCTTTACCTAGAGATGAGCTCTCAGTAGTTTGAGCTTTTGTAAAAGCAGCCTTTAGATCAGGTGTGACGACGTAACAGGCCTCTTTGCAAAGCTTAGCAACGACCCTCTTTTATATCTTTTTACGTTTATAGTTCTCATTTTTCCTCCTCGTAAAAACAATTTTTAATTATATAAATCATGTGTAATTTAAGATTAAAGTTTGTTCTTGGCTAAATTTAGTGTTTAAAAACGCTTAAGCAACTTTAGATAAACTTTCAGAAACTTAACCTTTAAAAAGGAAATGCCATGAATTTATTTGTCGTCGTCATAGTCGTCTTAGCGCTAGCTTTCATCTTTTTATAAGCCTTTACAACTCACCTAGTTGCAAAGCAAAACCAAGTAAAAAGCGTCGAGGCTGGCATAGATGCGCAGCTAAAAAGAAGGTATGATCTTATACCACCTGTAGTAGCTACTGCAAAAGAGTACATGGTGCATGAAAAGAGCTTGCTAGAAAACATAACTGCCCTTAGAGAGAGTGCTAGAAGCGCATCAACAAATGAGGAGAAATTTGAGCTAAATAACAAAATTTCAGGCTTGCTAAATGGCCTTAGAGTGAGCGTAGAAAACTATCCCAGACCTAAAAAGCAAATCGTAATTTACTTCACATCCAAAGCACGCTAAAGCGAGGTCGAAGAGCAATTTCAGCTGCACGCCGTGCATACAACTCAGCCGTTGAATTTACAACAACGCCATACAGATGTTTCCTTCAAACATCGTAGCTTCAATGTTTGGCTTTCACAAAGATATATTTTTTGACATCCCTGAAAATGAAGCAGCTGCTCCAAACGTCGGTGATCTTTTTAAAAAATAGGGCCTAAAAAATGGAGCAAAACAACCTAAAAGGTATAAACTACGCCGATCTTGAAGCCCTTGAGCAAGAGCGTCAAGATATCGGCAAAAAGCTCTCCAAGATACTATTTTTATGGGATTGGTGGAGCGGTCGTGGGTGGAATTTTTCTAGCCTCGATAAAACTTGGAAATTTATTTATATTTTTACTAGTTGGAGTCGTTGGCTATCTTGGCAAAACTACAATTGAGCTAAAAACAACTTTTGAGAGCAATTTCCCGCTAAAAAAGTAGTCACTGCCATAGTCAAAAACTACGGCCTCAAATTTAACGCAAATGGCTCGCTTAGCGTATATGACTTTTTATCAAATGTACGACACCGACGTGAGCGAGTATCGCGGCGAGGACTTGATATTTGGCAAGGTGGATAACACCGAGTTTAAGCTCTGCGACTTTTTACGCTGCAAAGGTGACAAAAAGTGGCAAACACACCCATACGACGGTTAACTTGAGGGCATCTTGCTAAAGGCAGAGTTTAAAAAGAGCTAAACGCCACGATCTACGTCTGCGATAAAAAGCGAACATCTGATCTAAAAAGCGAGGGTGAGCTAGCCGTCGATGGACAACCCCACTTAACGAGCTCTTTTAAGACACATACGACCGATCAGATCGCAGCTAGATACGCTCTGATCGCCAAAACTAATGGATACTCAACAACCTAAGAACCAATTAACGCCCCGCTCTCGGCGGCATTTTTTTGAAAAAAATGAAATTTACATAGCGATCGATCTAAGAAAAGACAGCTTTGAGCCTGATATACAAAAACCGATAACTAGCAACGAGAGCATACAAAGCTACATCGCAGGAGTTAGCGACTTTGTGGAGATCGTGCATGATCTGGAGCTAAACAAAAAAATATCTGGAAGAGCTTAAATGCCAGAAAAAGCTCAAAGAGGGCGACATATTTTATGTCTATAATGATTATTACAAGAGATATTTCTTTGGCAAAATCTTAGTTGATATCATGAACCGTTTTTATAAAGCGAGCAAATGAGGGGCTTCTTTTGGCCGCTTGATTTTTAGTGACTGCTACTTGGTCGCTGTTTATAAAGATATAACAGACACTCCAGTGCTAAAAAGCCGTGATTTATCATCCCAGGAAGTTTCATCTACAAAAGCAGTTTCAACCGCAAAAAATAAAGATGCTATGGAGTGGGTATATTATGATCACGAAGATATCAACTACCAAGAGTTAGAATTTTCCAGAGTATATCGTCAGCAGCAATGATGAAAACTTTGCCTAGAACGGGGAGAGCTTAGCATACCAACAAGCTTTTAACTCGCGCGCAATACGAGAGTGAGTTTAACATCACTGGCACCAAAACTGGCAGCATAAACTACTCAAATGCCCTGCTTTTTGCAAGGCTTGCCAGCATATAAAAGAAAAAGGTAGACTATAGCGATCTTCGCCTTTTGCCAGAGCTACGCAAAAAGCTCTATGAGATGATAGGCGAGGACCCAAGACGCGCCCGTACTACGAGCTAGCATTGAAGCACGGCAAAGATCTAGCACGCTTTTTATAAATGATACATTTAACAAACTGGGTTACCAAAAAGAGCTATAACGTAGGGTGTAATTTGGCTCGCAAGCAACAACGAAAGCTTGCAAATGAGCCATTTTGTGATATCTAGCGTGAAATTTAAAGTATAAATTTAGAGCAAATGAGCGAGCCAAAAAGAGCCACTTTATAAGACCACAAGCAAACTGACACAAAAGTAGAAATTTGAAAGGCTTGTAATTTGAGCTAGCACGAATGCTGAACGGCGAAAATGTGTTTTAGAGAGTTAATCGAAGCAAATGAGCGAACCAAAAAGAGCCACTTTATAAGACCACCCAAACAAATTTACACCAAAGTAGAAATGATGAACGTATGTTTTAGAAAATTTGACGCTATGTTATTAAATTTTTCAGGGTGTTATTTAAAAATGGTTTTAGCCAGCAGCCAAAACCATAATTTGATAAATTTACAAGGCTAAAGCTTTATAAATTTTTCTTCATCATCCTTTGTCTTTTTTCCTAACTTTTACGCGCGAGATACTAGCTCCGTCCATCTTTCTCACTTCGTAGTAACAGTTTTTCGTCCTCGATCTTGTCGCCCACAACCGGCAAGCGACCGATGAGATTAAAGACATATCCGCCGATCGTGACTTGATCGGTCTCTTCGTCAAAAGCTTATGCCAAGGACCTCTTCAACGCTCTCTAGGTCGTATCTGCCTTGGAATTCATAGATATTTTCATTTATCTTTTTATAGTGTTGATCGACCTCGTCGTGTTCGTCGTTAAAGTCGCCAAGAACCTCTTCCATGATATCTTCCATCGTAAGAAGTCCCAGCCGTGCCGCCGTACTCATCGACTACAAGTGCGGCTGAAATTTGCTCTTTATTCATCATAACAAGCACTTTTGAGATAGAAAGGCTCTCAGGCACGATGACAAATTTACGCACGATCGCGTCAAAAGCTCTTCTTTATCGTCGCTATAGTGCAGCTGCAAGATATCTCTAATGTGTATCATGCCTAAAATGATATCTTTTTGAGCCATCTATATAAGGGATAGCGAGTATATTTTGACTCAAAAACTGACTTGTAAATTCTCTTCAAAAACTCTTTTTGTTTATTTATGCAGATCATGTCGCGTCTTGGCGTCATGATCTCTTTTGCGACCGTATCGCTAAAATCAACAGCGTTTTTTAATAAGCTCAGTCTCAAAACTATCAAGCACACCGCCCTTTAGGCTCTCGCCAACGATGATCTTGATCTCTCTTCAGAGTGCGCTACTTCGTTCTCTTTTGCTGGCTGGATGCCTGAAAATTTTAAGTCCAAAGTGATAGCTAGAAATGTCAAAAAAAGCTTTTATGATAGGCGAAAAATAGTATCCAGAAAAAGTGAAGCGGACGAGCGATTTTAAGCACTGCTGATTCTGATTTGGCTATGGCGACTGACTTTGGCACAAGCTCGCCGATAACTACGTGAAGTAGCGTGATAAGCGTAAATGCGATCGCAAAACCGACCGTGTGGACTAAGATATCGCTAAGGTTGAAAAACTATTTTTAAGTGGAGCTTCTATGAGCCTTGCGACTGCTGGCTCACCGATCCAACCAAGGGCAAGCGAGCTTAGCGTGATGCCAAGCTGAGTGGCGCTAAGATAAGTATCAAGCTTTGTTTGACATCTCAAAAGCAAGCTGAGCGTTTGGCTTTTTCTCTTTATGAGCTCTTCAAGTCTAGACTTGCGAACCTTGACAAGGGAAAATCCTGACAAAACAAAAATGCGTTTAATAAAATGAATACAATGGCAAGTATTACCATTAAAAAGCGAGTTATCGCTACTGGGGTGCAATTATGATCCTTAAGAGTTAAAATTTCTGCATTGATTATAGCGAATTTTATATGTGCGTGGTCAAATTAGCCGCGCCCAAAAGTAACAACATTTCTTAAATTTAAGTTTATATAAAAGTTCTTAAATCATATTTTTGGTAACATTATTTTTATCACTCAATGGCTGGATTTGATAATGAGTAAAAAGAATTTTTTTCATCGCGCTGGGCGTTTCATCTTAGCTTGCGTTGGATCAGCCGTTGGCATGGCAAATGTCTGGGGCTTTCCTTACAAACTTGGTACAAATGGCGGCGGAGCGTTTTTGCTCATCTACGTTTTTGTAGCTCTTTTTTCATACGTTGGCTTTGAGCGCTGAGTATGCGATCGGCAGACGCGCAAAGACTGGCACACTTGGCTCATATAAATACGCATGGGCAGAGTAGAAATTTAGGCGTTATCGGCAGCATCATCGGCTGGCTACCGCTGGCTGGCTCACTTTGTATAGCCATTGGCTACGCAGTCATCATCGCCTACGTGCTAAAGGCCCTCACACAGGCACTTACTGGCTCGTTTATGAGCGTTGATGACAAAATGTATGGTTTGAGTCATTTTGCCCTTGCTGAGTACTCGGTCCCTGCCTTATCACTTCATAGTCGTTGCTGGCACGCTTCTCACGCTATTTTTGGAGCAAAAAGTATCGAAAAAAACTAATAAAAATCATGATGCCACTATTTTTTTCGTGCTTTTTACCATACTTGCCATAAAATGTCGCGATGCTGCCAAACGCATTTGAGGGGTATAAATTTCTATTTATTCCTGATTTTAGCAAGCTTGCGGACCCTATGGTGTGGGTTGGCGCTATGGGTCAGGCCTTTTTCTCGCTCTCATCACGGGATCAGGCATGATAGTTTATGGAGCTTATCTCTCAAAAAACGAAGACGTCGTTGCAGCGCCAAAACTACGGCATTTTTTTGACACTCTAGCAGCCCTTGTGGCTGCGCTTGTTATGATCCCAGCGGTCTTTGCCTACGCTATGGATCCAGCTGGCGGACCAAAGCTACTTTTCGTAACGCTTCCTGTAATTTCTACAAAATATGATCGGCGGTCAATTTTGCGATCATCTTATTTACCGCAGTCATCTTTGGCGGTATCACATCGCTACAAAATATGTTTGAAGTAGTCACCGAGTCGCTTATGCATACATCTCCGCGCCTTAGCAGGTTTTGGACGCTTGCGCTACTTTGCGTAGTCTGCTTTGGAGCTGGGGGCATTTATGGAGCCTATTAGCAGCTGGGGGCCTTGGATGGACTTTGTCTCTATCTACATCATCCCGATCGGCGCAGTCATCGGCGCAATATCATGGTTTTGGGTCATCAAAAAGAAGAAATTTTTAGATGAGATAAACTCTGGAGCAAAGTAAAACCTATGGTTCGCTCTGGTATTTTTGTGGGTAATCGATCTACGTTCCGCTCACGCTTTTACTCTGCGTGATCGCCATTAGCAAGGGAATTTTTCTCAAATTCCCCTTTTTGGCTAAATTTATTTTTAGCTTTTTAGTGCCCTATAGGTGGCAGTACCCTTTTGCGAGCCATCTTTTTTTAAAAGAGTATGACGTCGTACTGCTCGGCTTTACCGCCCTTGCTCCATGCCCTGACTCTCCATCGGCATGCCAGGCACTGCGATACCGATACGACATCTTTTGGTTTAAGCTCCAGCAGGCGTTTGACCTCATCAGCTGGCACGTGACCCTCGACGACGTAGCCACCGACGATCGCTGTGTGGCAGCTAGAGAGCTCAAGTGGGACGTTAAACTGCTTTTTACCTTGACCATATCATCAACCTTGGTCGATATCCTCGCTAAACCAGCCTGCTCCATCGCCTTGCCCCATTTGTCGCAGCAGCCACAAGTTGGGCTTTTTATAGACCTTCATATCGGCCCCAAAGCGCCAAGGTCGCACAAAGACTAAGAGCTAAAAACACTACTTTTTCATCATTTTCCTTTACGTTGAAATTTTACGAAATGATATAGAGTTGAATTCAATTTATATAAAATCCTTAAACCACGCCTGCTATAATTTCGCAAAAATTTACAAAGGCACTTTATGTTTCTCATCATTTTTTTAAAGATAAAAAAATGGGCGCTTTGGGCTTACGGCGGAGCGCTATTTATCATCTTGCTACTTGTTTATCAAACGCATCTAAACGTCCGTATCAATGGGTGGTATGAAAAATTTCTATGACATCATGCAAAACTCAAAAGATCACAGCGTAGATGAGTTTTGGCGCGAGATATTAAATTTCATAAAGATCGCCATGCCATACGTCGTAACCTACACAGTGATATCGTTCTTTGCGAGCCACTGGGTCTTTCGCTGGAGGGAGGCGATGACCTTTAAATACCTCACCTTTATGCGAAACTGCCACAGCGATATCGAGGGTAGCTCGCAGCGTATCCAAGAGGACGTCTACCGCTTTGCTAAGATCATGGAGAGCCTTGGTGTGCAGGTTTTTAAAGGCATTTATGACGCTCATCGCCTTTTATACCAGTGCTTTGGGAGCTAGCTAAAAGCGTGAGTCTGCCTTACATCAAAAGATATCAATGGCTCGCTAGTTTATATCGCGCTGTTAATTAGCATCGGAGGCCTCATCGTATCGTGGTTTGTAGGCATAAAGCTGCCACATCTTGAGTATAACAACCAAAAAGCAGAGGCGGCCTTTAGAAAAAGAGCTAGTTTACGGCGAGGACGACAAGGTCAATTTGCCAGCCAAACATCATGCTGGAGCTTTTTACAGGGCTAAAACTAAACTACTACAAGCTCTTTTGCACTACGGCTACTTTTAATCTTTGGCTCATCTCGTTTTTCGCAAATTTCTAGTCATCGTGCCTTACATCATCATGGGAAATGGGCTATTTAGCGGCTTTATCACGCTTGGAGTCCTTGTGCATGTTAGCAATGCCTTCTCTCAGGTCAGAGAGCTTTAGTGTCTTTATCAACAACTGGACGACGATAACGGAGCTAAGGTCGGTCAATAAGCGTTTGAGAGAATTTGAGAAAAATATAGACCTACAAGGCGGATGGGGCAATTTACACACTGAAGAAACTCGGATACATTTTAGAAATTCGTGAACGAGTAATTTTGGCTCGTAAATTTGAGCTAAGCGGCAAGCGAAGCCACTCTAGTAGTCAATTCTTGCGAGTGAATGAGATTTGTAAACGTGTAAAAGCGCCAAAAACCAATGCAAAAATTAATTTCACCCCTCGTTTAACAATGCATATCCAACACAAGCTATAATACGCCAAATTTAATCCAAAAAGGATGAAAAATGAAAAAGATTTTACTTTACGTTATTAACAGCCAGCATGCTTATCACCGGCTGCACGAGCGTCACAAAAATCAGGCGCTGTCGGCATAGATCGAAAACAATTTATGCTAGTATCCGCTAAAGAGATGGAGCAAAGCTCGGCTCAAGCTTACGTCAAGATGCTGACAGCCGCCAGAAGCAAAGGCGAGCTAAACGTCGATCCGATCCTCACAAAAAGGGTTCAAGATATCGCAAGAAAACTGATCGTGCAAACTGCCGTGTTTTTCAGAGGACGCCCTAAAATGGAAGTGGCAAGTAAATGTCATCAACGAAGATACGCTAAATGCTTGGTGCATGCCAGGTGGTAGGATCGTTGTTTATAGTGGTATTGTTAAGAAATTAAATCTAACAGATGCGCAATTAGCAGCGGTTATGGGTCACGAGATCGCCCACGCGCTTAGAGAGCACGGCAGAGCAAGCGTTAGCACTGACCAGCTAACAGGCATTGGTATCCTTTGCGAGTAGCAACTGTTGCTGGACTTGGTAATCTTTGGAGCAAGTGCATTAGGTTTAGCTAGCGCAATACACCATCTCAATGCCATTTTCTCGCTCACATGAGACCGAAGCCGATCGCATCGGCACTGAGCTAATGGCAAGAGCTGGGTATGATCCAAAAGAAGCGGTCGAAGTCTGGGTCAAGATGAGCAAGACAAATATGGGAAAGATACCTGAAATCTTAAGCACTCACCCATCAAACGAGAGCAGGATAAAAGACCTAAAAGAGGTCGCGGCCAAGCTTGAGCCAGTCTATCAGGCGGCAAAAGGGGCTAGGCTTGATCTTACGGGCAAAAGCCAGCGATCTTCCTGCGATCACGCATTGAGTAACGACTACATCTTAGAAAGAAGTGCGACTGCGGATATGCGGCCAGTTAGCACAAAGGAGCGAGAGCCTTGGTTTAACGCCCACGGCGGCTCGCGCCCTATCTTTTATCTACAAAGAAAATGATGAGTGCAGGCTACTGCTCGCTAAATGACTTTAAACCCCAAGATCGCTTACGATATAAGCGTAGAGATAAGCATCTATGTCGCTAAAGGCTCTTAAAAAGGGTATCGGCAAGCAGCTTTTAGCCCACAGCCTAAATGAAGCAAAGAGGCTAAATTAAAAATATCATCGCGCTAATCTTTAGCAAAAAAACGAAGCAAGCCTTGAGCTATTTTTGGAAATGGCTTTGAAAAATGGGAGCGAACTGCCGGGCGTTTGCCTGATGGATGACGAATATAAAGATGTCGTTATCTTGGGGCTAAAGTTCTAAAAAGCCAAGCATTAAGCAAATGAAGATATAATCACCTTCTTCTTGGGTAGATGTCCGAGCGGTTTAAGGAGCACGCCTGGAACGCGTGTGGGGCAACTCACCGAGAGTTCGAATCTCTCTACCCGCCATTTTTTAAATCTATGTAATTTACTTAGCTTTTGAGGACATGCCAAAATGAACTAGCTAAGATCAAGATAAAAAGGCGATCGCAGAGGCTTCGCTTAAATTTCAAAGCGAGAAATTTTGCAATGAGGAGAATTTTCTTGTTTCAGAAACTCAAAGAAGTTTGAATTTCGAGCTTGAGAGTGAAAATTTTGAGATCAGCGACGAGACAAGGCAGAGGTTTTTGAAATTTTAGAGGAGCAAAGGTGGCAGCCGCATAGCGAGCACTAAAGTATTTTTTCCGACATTGCAACTTACCGCACCGCAAAATCTCTTGCCAATCTGGCCTCGACGATGAGAACTAGCACGAAAAATATCTTCTCATCATTCATGCGTGCGATCTGACGCAAAGTCTGGCTGGGACCATTAAGTTTAACATCATTTTTCGCGCAAACTCTTACAAAACTCAGCTTCGTCAAAGCCAAGCATGCGTGAATTTCACTGATGCTGTAAGGCTCAAGCGAGGCGATGATGCGGTCCATGTTGCAGATCGTTGATTTTTGCGGTGCGTGGCGACATCGATCATCTCATTTACGAGCTTTACTAGCTTCTTTCTGCGGTTAAAGACATGCAAGATCACAGCACAAACGATCAAAAGCTCCTGCAAATTGTGCGCGCTCATCATCCACTCATTATACTCGCCCATGGCGGGATGTAGCCCAGTAAATGCGAGCAGGAAAACCCCAAGCGCAAGAGCGCAAACAAGCGTAATTTATAGATCACTTCCACTTGTAAGCACGGCTTTTTCCTTAAAATATATTTTTCTAATTATACACTTGAAAGCAGAAATTTTAGAGCAAGAAATAAAATTTCTGTATAAAAGAAAAACCTCTTTGTGTGTGCGGAGAAGCCAGAAAAGGGGAAGCAAAAGACTTATCCGCTACAAAAAGGAGGGTCCATGAAGGACGATGCAATAATATTATTTAAATGTAAATTTTCATGAAATTTATAGTTAATAAAAAGCAAATTCTAGTATTACTGATAAAAGCTCGGTCTTGTCGCTATTTGCTAAATAAAATTTAAAGAAATTTAGAGCAATTTTATCAAGCCTCAAAATGGCTAGTTTTCATACAATAATTTAATTTTTATTACCACATAGGGCGATTTGCGATAAAGTAATTTAAGCCAATTTATAAAAGCAAATAATGGGCGTAAATTTAAAAAGCCCTCGCAATTGAAAACTTTTCAAAAAGACCAGTGTAGATAAATGTTGCGAGGTTAAAACCCCTTGGGGGAAAGGGGGTCATTACAAAAAGGAGGTTTCTTTGTTGGACAAGTGGAATAATACAAGCCTCGTCTACACTTTAAAAGCCAACTCTTATTTAACAAAAACAATCAAACAAGATCTCTCTTGCTAAAGCCCAAATAGCCGCAAACCTAGCAAGATCGCGCCAAGCACTAAAGGGTAGATGATCGCATAAGCTACGAAGGTCGCTTTTGAAAATGTGCCTAAGATAAAGTAAGACGCAGTGCCGATGACTGCTAATCGGATCAAAAAGGCTAAGCGCTGCTATCCTAAAAAGCTCGATCGGATTTAGCATAGCAATGGTGTAGATGACGTACTCATCGACAGAGCTTCGCATAAGCAGTCCAATGAGCGCTAGGTCGATAAAAGCTAGCATGATAAGCCAGAGCAAAAACGCCACGCCTTGGCCTGTTTCTTGGTTTTTGATAAGGCTTGAGATGAAAAAGCCAAGCGATAAAAAGACGATACTTAGGCTAAAAAAAGCAGGCCAAAGTAAAGCACCAGCACGCCCCAAGGTATCGACACACCCTTGATAAAGCCAACCACCACGCAAAGCAAAAAGCGAGAACAAAAGTGGCACAAAAACGACAAATGTCCGCCCAAGCGCCTTGCCAAAGTAGTACTCTTTAAGGCTTAGCGGGAAGCTTTAGCACGTATTCAAGCAGGTTTGTATCCCTGTCTTGATTTATACTTCTAACGGTTGAAATTAGGATAAATATCGGCACGATGATGACGCAAATTGTATAAACAAAAAGTAGCGCCCTTGTTAGCCCAGAAAAAGCCAAGCACGCGCGAGTCGGTCACTCCGCTAAACTAAAAATCCTATCATCAAAGCAGAAAAAGAAGCGCATAGATCGCAAACCACCTGAGCGAAACGACTCTTTGACGTCTAGTTTTGCTATTAAAAAGGTTATTCACTCTTGCTCCTGCAATTTTTCTTCTTTGATGATCTTGCTAAAGTCCATATAGACGCACCTATCAAGCAGATGAGCGATCTCATCTATGCGGTGCGAGATGAAAACTAGCGTCTGCGTGAAGTTATCGAGCAGACTTCTAAAAGACTCTCTTGCTTTTTACATCTGATCGGCTGTTGGTTCGTCAAACATCAAGATTTCACTATCTTTGGCAAATGCGATGGCTATTAACATCTTTTGCTTCACTACCGCCAGAGAGCTATAAAAAGCGACTTGTTTAATTTGTATGCAGGTCAAGCTCTAAAAAGCTTGCTAGATTCCTCTATATCTTCAATTTGACATTTGAGCTTTTGCAGACAAACTCGCAAAGCTCACGCAGGCTAAATTTAAGTGGTGGCGGAGTTTGCGGCACAAATGAGATAAACTTTAGCGCCTCTTTTTCTATCTTTTTAGGGTATTTACGCCATTTATCGCGACACTTCCGCTATTTGGCACAAACTCACCCAAGATGATACGCATGAGCGAGCTTTTTGCCAGCTCCATTTTGCCCAAGTATCGCTATCTTTTCGCCAGCTTTTATATTTAGACTGACGCTATCAAGCATCTTTTGCGAGCCAAAGTAAATTTTCGTTACTTCTTTTATATCTATCAAAAATTCCTTTCATATGAGTTTCTTAAAGCCATTGTCATCGAAGCGCATCTTGGTGGCACACGTCGATACACCTGCCACAAAGCGTGCAGTCAGCCCCCAGCTATCCTAAAGAGCTTTTTACTATCATCAGTTTTTGCCCTTTTTGTCATGAAAAGCACGTGTGGCACTAGGCAAACATCAGTGCAAACTAAGCAGTGGTCGCACTTTTTCTTTTATCCCAGCTGACCTTATCGCATTTGGCTTTGCTAGTAGCGAATAGCTCGCTCCAACAGGGCATACGATACCTACACCAAGCCCTGCGTGAAAAGAAAATTCAACCACAAGCATGGCCACAACTAGCCAGATAGCGTGAAAGTAGCCATAGATGATAAATCTTGAAAATATCCCAACGACGTTGAGGTACTAAAGACAAGACTTGAGCTAGCAAAGCTAAGAGCCAAAAATAAAAATGGTAAAAGCGTATCGCCACTTTGTGTCAAAAACTCGCGGTTTTACTATCTTTTGGCACGTAGAGTTCTCATGTATTTTCTCAGCTATCTCGCTTATAAGTGAGTATGGGCAAACCCACGAGCAAAAGCCCTGCCACCAAAAATGATGTAAAAGGCTAGATGCTAAGCGAGCCAATGAGCAAATTTACATGAATTTCATGCGTTGCCAAAAAGACTTGCAAGCTCATAAAAGCGTCTGCTAGGTGAAAGCCAAGTATCCTTGAAGCGCTGATGTCGCCCTCTACTGGCACATCGACCCTGTATGAGAGCACAAATAAAAGATGAACTAGCACGATGGTGAAAATGCGCCAAAAACGTATGCTTGGGCGCTTTTTGCCATCTTTTTGTAGTCGTTATTAGCGTGCTTAGAAAGCTTTACGTTTCTAATGGTCGCACGAACGTTATATTTATCCATTTTTCACTTTTTAAATGTAGAAATTTTCATCAGCAAGACTGTTTAGATCGCTGTCGCTAACATTTGTTAGCAGTCCCTTCATAAGCGTGTTTTGCACCTTGCCAGCCTTATAATCAGCTAGTTTTTAGCAGATCCTCTTTGCTTAGATGAGTGATGTCAGGCGCTACTATGCCTTTTGCCATTTGCGCCGTGACACGGAGCGCAAGAGGTAAGGTATTGCTACTAACGCCTTCATTTTTGTGCTCTAGCCACACTTAGACTTAGCTCTTTTTACCTTTTTAGCTCATCTTCGCTGGCAAATCTCGCTAGACTTTGACTCGCTCTTTTGAGATATTTTTGCTCACTTTTGACTGAACGCTAGCTTTCTACTTTCTCCTTTTTAGGCGGAGTTTGGCTTAGCATAAACACCATGATGCCGCATATCAGCACCGCCAAAATGATCGTTATGATTTTTCCGATTTTCATTGTTTGCTCCTAAACTGCGCATTAAAATCGCTTATCTCTTTGGCTAGTTTTTCTTATCTCACCCTCATCCATCTTTTTAACAAGATCACGCATTAGCACATTTACCTTCTCTTTGTTTTTATAAGCGTTTATCATCTTATACATTCATCCTCGCCTCTTTGTTAGAAGAGATGGTCCGATGATGCCATTTGCATAGTCGTCGGGCGGGCCGAGCACTTAGTGATGAAAGTCTCTACTGAGTCTGCCCTTTATAAAGCCTCAAATTTATAGTTTGAAGCGGGCTTTTTACCATGGCAAGCGCCCGATCTGGCGGCTTACGTTGTCTTCAAGACCAATCCCTGACACTTTTTCGCCGTGCATATCGTATTTTATAATTCATTTTGTTTATTTGCACTCTTCGTTATCTCATTTTTCGACCTTTATGCTAGCACTTGTCGCTACATTTTGCGCTTTGCTCACTAGCAGCCTCTTGCGCTTCTATCCTCACTCTTTTCACAGCCGACAAATATCAACAGCAGCAGCTATTAAAGGTAGTATCACATACCTCATTTTTCTCCTTGTAAATTTTCATCATAACTCATCTTTTGGGGCGATATTTATGATCTTTTGCTGGGACAGACCTCAGCACAAACACCACAACCCAACACAGCCACTTTTTATGAGCGGACATGGTTCTGGCTCATCACTATCGCGCTATCGCCAACTGGACAGCGTGACGCAAAGATCGCAATTGACCGATCTTGCCTTTATCTTATCTCTTTAGCGCTCTTCTCTGTCGTTATAAGCTTTGCGATCAAGCAGATGTTTAACGCCCAGATTCGCTTACAATTTTTCTCTTTCACGCTCAAACAGGCTGCCGTGTCACTAAAACCGCAACGCCCATTTTGACGTCACCCACGACCTTTGTCACGTGATCGAGCGCACCCGCTAGGACAGGCTAGACACATGGGAAAAGGTCGCACAAGTAGCAGCCTCGCTCTTTGGCGTCGATGTGAGGCTGAGCCACTTGAGTAGCCATCTTCTATATCAAAAGCAATTTCGATACTGTGATAAGGGCAGACTTGCACGCACTGACCGCATTTGACGCAAAGATCATCAAAGTCATCAACAGCACCCTGGCGGTCTAAGATAGGAGCTTATCGCCCACTACTTTTCTTTGGCAAAAAGCTGCTCATGGCGTATCCAGCCACCGCTGCGGCTGAGCCAATTATCATGTAAATTTCTTCTATCCACGTTTCGCCTTTAAAGCGTTGAAAGTGAAACATCAAGCGGTTTTATCCCTAGGCGAACTATCTTCAGCAGCTTTATCGGCTCATGAAAATGGAGCGAGTTTGGCTAAGAATTTAAGACGCTAAAGACGCTTGAGCCATAGAAAAACTGCTAGCCGGATAGTACTGCCAGAGCTGATCGATCGTATGAGAGGTGCAAAATGGCGTATCGCCGTAGCCATCTTTATCTCTATCAAAGCTCTCATACTCATCATAGTAGTTTTTGCTCCACTCTATTTAGTAGCCATTTTCGCCTGGGGTGTCGTTTTACGACGATGTCCATGTTGCCGATGAAGTCGTTGTTTTCAAAAGATGCTTGCGCCTTGCGTGGCGTGAAAATAGACGCCAACTACGTTGTGTGAAAATTTTATTGCCTATAGAAATGATAGTTGATCCCGGCTGAAACGGCGAGTTATCAGCAAAGATGCCACGCGCGTTATAGACAAGGGGTGTTGTTTTCATCGTAAAGTCAGACACGTCCTTTTAGTCCCGATGCCGATGCCAAAGGCGCCGTCGCTATCCATAACTAGGTTATATATATTTGAACCAGCCGAATACGCATAAAAACATACCAACAGCATTGCTCGATAAATTCGTTATTTTCGACTCAGTTTTGATTCGCATACATAAAATGCAGCGAGTATCTGCTACCAACAGCTTTGTTACTTAGAATTGATTATGACTTGCGTACCATGCGACCATGTCACGACGGCTGTCGCGGATATTGTTGTGCTCGATCATCTCATGGCTATACCAAAGTCTCACCGCATCGCCTCTAAAGCCAAGGCTAGCGCCCTTTTTGAGGTGATGTTGTTTTTCAGTGATCTTTGAGCTACTGCACTCTTTAAAATCAATCCCAAAAAAAGCACGTCGCTTATGTCGTTTTTAGAAATTTTACGTTATTTGCCTTGTCACAGCCTCATGCCAGCGTCAAGCTCGCCACAGGTCGTTGCCACTCGCCACTTATCTTTACTTTTAAGCGTCACGTTTGAAGCGATGATCTTTACTAACGCTGCCCTTGCCGTCACCTTTATATGGGCGTTTTTGCCTTCTCCGATGATGCTAAGAGGCTTATTTATCGTTATGCCCACCTTCATAAAACAGCGTCGCCTAGCTTTATCACATCGCCAGGGCTAGCGTTATTTATCGCATCTTGAAGGACATTTGCAAAGCCAAAAAGTGGCAAAAAGCAAGAGCAGATTGAAAGAATTTACGCATTTAGCTCTTTTTCTTTGAAAAATACCGCAAGTATGCAAAGCACGCTCATCACCATCATCACCCAAAAAGCCGATAGTTGGGTATGAGTGCGTAGTAAAAGTGCGCCACGCTACCATCGCCCAATACGGTTGGCATAAATGGCTTTGATCTTTAAAAAGGCGCCCCACCTGCATGTTGTGTCCATACCAGTATAGCCAGCCCACAAATGCGCTCATAAACAGCACAGGTGCGATAATGGTTGGCACCATGAGAAGCGAGTTAATCTCTACCGTCATAGTATAAAAATGCAAGCACGCAAAGAGTGTGGCGATGAGTAGATAGTGAGGTGCGATCGCTCGCTCGACATTGCCGCCATGCTCCATAGGGATACATGCCGATGTAGTGGTTTATCGTATTCATCTCGTGCACGTCGCCACTATATCCATCTACGTGAAAATATACAGGTATGCCATCTGGAAAGGCTCGCCTTTGGATAGTTTGGCGCTTCAAGAGTACGTACCGAGATAGGAGGATGGCGTGCCGATCTCTGCTTTTTGCGCTGATCATCTTATGAAGATCACTTTCGCACACTCTTTTGGTAAAAGGTGGTTTTTATACTGAAAATGAGCTATAAAGATCGTAGATGGTGTATGGCATAAGATGGTAGCTCGTCGCCATTAGCTATCGATCTTTTGCTCCGTGCCAGCCAAGAACTGGCAGAGTAAAACAAACGCTCATGATGATAAGTGCAACAATGGTATCAAATTTTATATTTACTCATAATCTCTCCTTTAAATAGTAATTGTAGCCCAGCAAAAGTTACATTTAGAAATTTAAAAGGGCAAAATGCCCTCTTAAAAACTACATACCTGCGTTTTCGTCTATCCATTTTAGATACTGGATGATATTTTTGATCTCCTCGTCAGTCATATGCTGATTTGGCATTCTAAGTTTAGAAGAAATCAATCATCGCTTTAACGTAGTCATCGTTATAGAATTCGCAGGGTCTTTTATGAAAGTCTGCTACCCATTTTTCGCCATTTTCATGTCTTAGTAAGACGCCAGTTAGGTCTGGACCTGAGCTTACTTGACCGATGACGTGGCAGACCATTACATCCGCCTTTTTAGATAAGCCTCCTCGCCTTTTTGCAGCAGCTGGGCTCATCGGAGTTGCGATCTCTTTAGCTAGGTTGTTTTTAGCTCTTAGACCAACGTCGGCAGTTTTACCATGTATTGCCATACTTGGTACTCCCAAAGGATAGCGCCATTTTATGTCGCCTTTTGTACAGCTTCGTCGGCTTTAGCTTTTACCTCTTTGATGTGGCCGTATTGATCAGGTGCGTCATCAACCAAAGCTTTACTTTTGGATATTTCTCATAATGTTTCTCTCTGGGTATTTAACAACCTCTTGGATAACATCATCAGTTGCTTTGTTAGTTGCGATTACTTTGTCGTACTCAGCTTTTTAGAGCCTCTGGACTTAGAGTTTTAGCTTGCTATTTTTGCAGATTCGTATTTTTATTTGGATCTTTAACACAAGTAACCCATCATCTCTAGGTGAAGTGCTGAACAAAAACTCGGTGCAGTAGTATGGGAAGACGCCTTCCATATCAGCTACGAAAGTACTGAAGCAGTTTTGCCAGGCTCTAGTGAAGCGTGGATGTTGTAAAGGTCGATGCCAAAGCCGTGAGTCTCATCTTGCGCGCGCTCTAGATTTTGTTAGGTGAATTGTTAGCATTATCGCCTTTATTTTACCTCGATGTGCTCTGGGTTGATGTGACTTCTGATCACTGTTGCATAGACAGTTACGTTTTTGCCGTTTCTCTCAACTCTTCTCTTGACCAGCTAGGGTTGCGTATGGGCTAGCCTCGCCTGTTCTTGAGTTTGTGCCCATGTTGTAGGGTAGGCGCTGGAGTTAGCTTGCTAGCAGCGATTGAGACAACGTCGTGTGGCTCACCAAGTGGGATAGGCATATCATAGATTAGCTCCATTTTTGGACCATTGATGTCATTAACTGGTGGTTTTTGTAGATGAGTGGGCCAACTGGGTTTGAAGCGATCGATTGAAAGTTTATCAAGTGCGATTGCATATTTGCCAACTGGTTTTGCTGATTTGCCTTCCATTGTGTCAAGGTGACTGATGTTGTAGTGAACATTTACCTTGTCAAGCACTTTTAAATTACCTGCAGTCCCATTTTACGATTTGGCTATCAACGTAAAGTGAAGTATAGACTACGCCATCTTGTGAGTCAAATGTAGTATGAGGTGGTCAAGGCCAAGTTCGACTTGTCCGTGCATTGTCTTTGCTCTATCTCAAGATAGGTATGCCGTATGGGTCAGTGCCAGCGTACTCTTTTTGTCGATTAGCTCTTTGATCTAAAGTCATAAACTGATGCGTGAGTATCAAGCTTTCCGCCAACGATGATATATCTGCCATCTGGTGTTACGTCACAACCATGTGGGCTCTTTTGACTCTGGGATCAAAAATAGTGCCCCAGCTTTAACAGCAGCCTCTATCGTAACTACCTTGTGGCCATTTATAACTGTAGTTTTTCTTGTCTTGGACAAGTTTTTCTAGACTTTGCCAGTTATAAACGTGTAAGAAGTCGGTGTCATTTCTACTTGCACCTGTCCTCAAACGGAGAAGGCCTTTTTCGATATCGCCTGTATACATCTCACTATTTATCGAGTTTGTAAAAGCCCCCAGCCGTAGCTCTCGCCCTTACCAGCGTCGCTTAGGTCTTGCCAGTATGGAGGAAGCTCAAGTGAAAATGACTCTTTTCTCGTCGATCTTGCCTTTTGGATAGTCAAATTTTCCAAAAATAGTGATAGCGCCTCTCATAAACCGCCTCGTAGTCGTCCATAGAGTGGTAGTTGTTATCAAGTGGAGCTGCGTACTGGCTAGCTTCGATAACATACTCGCTGTTTGGAGTGATGAAGCTACCGCCGTGTTCGCTCTTCATGATAGGGTTTTACGACCATTTGAGTTGTCTCAAAGTCTTTTACTTTATGACAGCTGATCCTTGGGTTTGCTTTGTCGTTGATAAATCAGATAATCACCAACATACTCACCATTTTTCTCAGTGAATTTGGGTGGTGCGTATCGCCCCAAGTTATATCTTTGCCCCTGATAGCACCTTGTTTTAAGACAGCTTTTGACTCATCGTCAGTAGCCATATCCTTGCCAAGGCTCTGGGGTGAAAACGCCGATGTATTTGTAAATTCTCATCGACGGAACGCCATAAACCAGCACTTGACCACTCTGCCCGCCAGATGAAAAGACGATGAAATCATCTTTTTACCGCTTGGCTGGTAAGTTTTAGCAGCTGCAAGGACGTCTTTTCGCTTAGCCCGCGCTCTTTCATGACTTTTCAAGGTCACTACTAGCAGCACGAAGCAGCAGTTAAAAAGATAGCCCAAGCTAACGCAGCACTTGCGACACAAAATAACTTTTTGCATTTACTCTCCTTTTTAAAATGAATTTATCTCTAAACTCTTTATCTCATTGTCTCGATCCACGCCAATGAGCACGTTTTTGTCTATAAAAGTACTTTTTATCTCGCCGCTAAAAAGCTCTTTTTGCCCTTTAGCTTGAAAGCTTTTATCAACGGATAGACCACTCCGCCCTCACTCACCTGACTATCTCATCTCCCGCGCGAACGCAAGAGCTGCGAATCTAGATATTAAAACTTGCTTTTTAACTCCACTTTTTAATATCTAAAATTTTCTCCGTTTCTAAAGCCCTAATGAGTAATCTCATCATCACTGGAATTTACAAGCACTCACTCGGCGCAAAGCCAACGCTTTTTGCTCTTTTTACATCAGCTTGCTATCAAGCAAAAATGCCTTGCCATTAAAAGCTCGTAAAACATCTCATCACCAAGTAGTAAGAAAAGCTAGAAAATTTTATAAAGGTCACTAAACTCTTTTTGATAAAAGACTTTTTGAGCTCTTGTCAAAAACCGCGATGCTAACGACATTTGCCATATCTCAAACGGCGTAAATTTTCAGCTCCCATTTACCATTATATTTGAGACCTTGCAGCCAACATTTTGGCACGGCAAATAAGAAATTTATCTCGCTCATCAACCTGCATAACTCTCGTTATTTAAATTTGCAACGTAAAAATGCTCCTTGTTAAAGCCACATTTTTGATCTTTATACATCCTGGCTCCTTTAAGCTCTAAAACTTTCTGTCTCGCTCGCTGTTTGCATAGATGATCTTTTGGCTATTTTTCGTCCACTAAACAGCCTATTTGTCATCAGCAAAAACCGATAGAGAAAGTAGAGCTAAGACAAAGCAGAAATTTTCACTAGTCCAACTTGCTTTCATCGTAAATTTGATAACGAAAAATATACAAGTTTAACTCTTAAAATCCTATTAGTAGTTAATTTATAAGTTATTAAAGAAAAATATCAGTAATTAATTTTGGCTATTTGTTACAAATATATTTTTCTAATCCAAGTGATAGAAATAGACTTTTAATAGATACTTTATTATCTAGACAAGCCCTATTTATCGGTATTTTTGTGTTCAAATTTCTATAAAAATAAATAAAAACTTTAAAATTTTTAACTAATCTAAATTTTTATTTTAAGAAATGGCAAATTCAAAAGCTAAAAATGCAAAAGCTCAAATTAGGGATTAAAAATATTTTTGCTTAAATTTCTTGTTGGGCTACAATTGCTTTAAATAGGCTATAATCCACCAAAAAGGAGAGATAATGCTAACACATTTAGATGAAAAAGATCGTCCAAAGATGGTCGATGTAAGCCCAAAAAGATCCCACAAAAAGAGTAGCAACAGCTAGCAGGGATCATCAAAATGAGCAAAAGAGGCCTTTACAGCGATCAAAGAAAACACCGGCAAAAGGCCCAGTCATCCAAACAGCCGTCGTCAGCTGCGATAATGGGCGCTAAAAAGACAAGCGAGCTAATACCTATGTGCCATCCACTAGCCATCTTTGAGTGTGGACTGCGACATCGAGGAGATGCCATGGTACGCTTTTAAGCTTTTTACGTGAGCGTCAAGATCGAGGGCAAAGACAGGCGTTGAGATGGAGGCGCTAACAGGTGTTAGCGTGGGACTTTTAACAATTTATGACATGGTAAAAGCGCAATAGATAAGAGCATGCAGATAGATACATCGTGCTAGAGAGCAAAACAGGAGGCAAAAGTGGCGAGTATATGCGATCTAAACGATAAAAAGGCGAAAATCGACTACCCAACACACTGGGGAGTATAAAGGTGATCTTTGACGCTGGCGTAAATGCCGAAGAGAAAGTAAAAGAGATAGTAAAAAGATAGAGAATTTAAGCTAGTTTTTCGAAATTAGCAAAGGATAAAAAGTACGCTAGCTACGATTTAGCCGTGCTAGTTTTGAGCGAAGAGGAGAGGCTAGAGATATTTTCAGCGCTAAAACACGAAGCAAAATACGTTTTATAAGGCAAAAAGATGGATAGATTAGAGCAAAATTACATGATTATAAAAGACAGCGAGGGCTTGCTAACTAGCATAAAAGCCCTTTGTAACGACTTTTTAGGGACGTCTCAGACAAAGGACGAAAAGCTCACTGCCTGATGCTTTAAAAGGCAAAAGATGAACGAGCTTTTACGACAAAAGATGGACAAGAGGGACCTCATAAACGCTAAAAACCTAAAAAGTGCTATGGAGGGGATAAATCAGGCCCTAGTTAGCGCTGATGAGAAGGCGCTTTTACGACTTGATAGACAAAAGATGAGATAACTAGAGCGATCGACGCAAAGCGTGAAGAGATAAAAATAGGCTGACTCGTTTGAAGCGGCTGAAGAGACGTAAAAGATAGAAATTTCGAGTGAAAAAGATGAAATCAGAGCTTTTAAAACAACGCGATTATCAGAGAGACAAGGATGCTTGGCATCTTAAAAGAGCACTCACATCGCCTTTTAACGACGCTTGAAGGCGCAAAAGGATGTCGAAGAGACGCTGGCGCGGTGGCTAAAAATATGACCTACAGCTGCGATCAGAGGCGGGTGAGTTTAGCAAAGGAGCGCATCCTTGAAATTTCAAAAATATCATCAGTGCGGCTGGAGAAATTGAGCAAACGAGGGTCATATCTTTGCAAAAGAGCTGATAAAGAGGCGCGATAAACGGCACAAGAGATGGTCATTTTAGAGCTATAGAAGCTAAAAGATGAGGCGAAATTTGCTCCCAGATGAGCTAAGACTAAAGCTCGCAGCTTTGCATTTAAAAACTATGGATGAGAGTTTATAGCGCTACTTAAAGATCTTGAAAATGAGTTTGATGGCGTGGCTAAAGATCGAGATCGAAAAGCGTGATAAATGGCGAGCTTGACACAAATCTTGCTAAATTTCAAACGCATAAGCGATCAAGCGATGAGAGCAGATCACTTCAAGGATCGAAGAGCTAAAGTCAAACGACACAGCAAAAACATATGATAAACGAGGCGACAATGAGAAGCTTTGAAGCGCTAAAACGAGAGCTAAACGACAAAGAGCGCAGCTAAAGCTAAACTACGACGCAATAAAATAAGCGAAGATATCAAACAAGAGATCGCCGACGTTTTGAGAAAAAGGCTAATGAAAAGCTCGAAGACCTTAAACAAATGGATATCAAAAGTCAGAAGCCAAAAAGATCGGCGATAGAGCCTATCAAGCGGCAAAAAGGCTTTCTTTAAACGTCATAAAAAGATAAAATAAAGAGGACTGAAATTGCCAAGGGCTTACTTATGGCATTTAAACTACTGAACCACCTCACCTACTAGCCAGCTTTTTAGAGTATGATTATCGCAGCTACGAAAGCCAAATTATCAATAATCTACCTTCGGCTACCATTTAAATTATATATAACAGATGATAGCAAAAATGCGCCCAAGATCGAGGCGATAAACGACAAATGGCAACATCCTCACCTTTGAGATAAGCCACATAGCTTCACGCAAAACATATGCGCTAACCGCACTTACAACGACGCCAAGGGCGATATCGCTCCACGGCAAGGCATTTGGGTCTTTATGAGCTTTATGCTCTCAAGTCCGCCAGCTAGAAATGATCACTGGGATCGACAGTCAAAAATGAGAAATTTGCACTGCCCTTTGTGACTAAAAGCCCAAAATAAGGCCGCTGTCATCGTCAGCACCTGATCTTGAAACGCCCAGGGAATGAGCGCCACAGCCTGCGCAAGACCGATAATTGAGCGCAAATTACATAGTCATTTCGTATTCGCTCTTTGTTTGATGAGCGAAGGTCTGCAAAGTAAAGTGCTGATGCCAAAGATGATCAGTAGTAGCAGCGATCACAACGCCGCTTCTTGCGTACTCTTCGATCGCATTGTTAAACAAAGTAGTCCCAAATATGCCCCACTGGAATAGTGGCAAATCCCACGCACCAGACAAGCAAGCTATCGCCCACCATCTTTCTTTGCGCGATCGAGGGCAAAAAGTCGCGAAGTAGCTTAAAAATCGTATCTTTAAAATAAAAAGTATCGCGCTTAGCGTACCAACATGCTGACTGCCACGTCAAAAGCAAGCCCTTGATCTGGCCAGCCAAGTAGCTTTTGGTAACAAAGATGAGATGAGCTGAGCTTGAAATCAGGCAGAAACTCGCTTATGCCCTTGCACCAAGGCCAAAACGATAACGTGAGAAATTTTCCATAAAATGCCTTTTTGATTTGTAGATTGCAGTTGGGGATTTTACTCCCCAAAGTTCAATTTCATATAAGTTCGCTAGCAAAATTTGCAAGCTTTTTGCCGGAGTAAATCAAGTGATCAAAATAGCTCGTTCTGCCTTGCCGCTGGCGCCAAAAGCTGTTCATGCCATAAACTGCGTCGGCAAGTTATACCACTCATAGCCAGTTGCAGCCTCAACTGCGATGATCGTCGTGTGTGTGTCTAAAATTACAGCCACATACTCAGTCTGGCTGCTCGCAAAGCAGGTCAAAACAAGGCGCTGATACGACGTTTGCGCCGATGCCTTGCTCAGCTAAGTGCGGCTGCTTTTTACGCAGAGTCGAGACCTCGCTGCCGCTTGCTATAAATGTGATCTTCGCATCTTTTGCCGAGCTTAGCAGATATGCGCCAGTTACTAACCTCGCCGATCGCCTTTTTGCAAGTGGGTTCAAGCCCTTGGCGGCTAAGCACAAAGGCACTTGGAGCGTTTCGAAATTGAAAGCGCCGCTTGCCAGCTATGCTGCGTTTTCGTTGCCATCAGCTGGGCGGAAAGTGCTAGAAATTGGCATAGCTCTAAATGTGCTAAGCTGCTCGATAGGCTGGTGTGTCGGACCATCTTCGCCAACGCCGATGCTTATCGTGCGTGAAGACAAAAAGTGCTTGATGCCCGTAGCGCTGCTATCCTCGCGCTTGGCTTTAGATAGTCGCTGAAGATAAAAATGTCGCTGAAAATGGCAGAAAAGAGCCGTATCTGGCGATGCCATTGTTGATAACTGCCATGGCGTGTTCTCTGATGCCGTAGTGGATGCTTTTGCCATTTGGGAAGTCGCCCCATGCCCTTTAGCTCGAGTCTTGTTTGACGGAGCAAGATCTGCGCTACCACCGATAAAAGCCAGGGGTTTTTAGCTATCTCATTTAAGATGACGTGGTTTGTGATCTCTTGTGGCTGGTGTCGCTAAAGTCTGGAAATTCGATCTTGCTAAAGTCTGGATTAAGAAGTGAATTTAGTAAAATACTGCCTTCAATGCTTAACACCTCGACCTTTTTGATTCCACATCGCCTCTTCAAGATCGCCCTTTTCAACTGCACTCTAAATCTTAAAAAGCACGTCCTCGTCAATGGCAAATCTCTTCTCAGGGTCAAAAGCCAGCTGCGGCCTTTTGCCTTTTGATGATCTCTTCGCCAAGCGGTGCGCCGTGGCTGTGGTGGCTACCCTCAAGCTCCATTGCGCCGCGTGCTATGTGCGTGTTTGCGATGATGAGATATGGCGACTCTTTCGTAGCTGCTTGCTCAAATTACCGTCGATCTGGTTGTAGTCGTGTCCGTCGATGCGTGCGACCTCCCAGCCCTGCGCTTCAAAACCTCGCCTTGACATCCTCGCTATTACTGATCGCTGTGTCGCCCTCGATCGTGATGTTGTTTGAGTCATAAATGAGCACAAGGTTGTCTGAGTCTTACATTTCCTGCGATCGAACATGCCTCGTAGCTTATGCCCTCTTCTAAGATCGCCGTCTCCGCAAAGACAGTGGAATAGCGCGATCGATGATTTTATTGTCTGGCTCATTTAGCACGTTTGCAGCGTATTTTTCTGCCATGTGCTAGGCCAACTGCATTTGCTACGCCCCTTGACCAAGTGGGCCAGTAGCCACCTCAACGCCTGGGTGTGAATCTCTGGGTGTCCTGGGGTGTTTGAGCCAAGTTGGCGAGATCTCAGCTCGTCTAGGCTTAGATCGTAGCCGCTTAGGTGCAGAAGCTATAAACCAAAGCTTGATGCGTGACCACCGCTAAAAACAGAGCCTATCTCTGTTTAGCCATTTTGGATTTTTAGGGTTGTGTTTTAAAGTTGCTTAAAACCACCAGTGATATCAGCTAGGCCCATAGGAGCACCTGGGTGTCCGCTGTTGGCGTTTTGCACCATATCAGCGCACAAAATCTTATAGTGTCGGCTTGTAGCATATGATCTCCTTTTGTTGCGTCAGATTATACAAAAAGTGATTAAAACTTGCCTTGCGTTTTGCCCAAAATGTCTAAAAGTGATATAAATGTACTAAATGTACACGCTTATCTTAGATGCTTGTCTGCATAGCTCAAGATCATCTTTGCTGATGCCAGCATCTATCTGTTTTAGCGCCTCTTCTATCTCGCTTAATTAGCTCATCTTTTTCTTTTTGCGCCAGATAGACCGAAATAGAGATGTAAAATGAGTCGCTGAGGTCGTTGTGCACGGGCTTTCAGCGCCGCTTCGTCGCTTGTAAGGTCGATAATGTCGTCTTGTATCTGAAAAGCAAGCCCAAGCTTTAGGCCGATATCATCGATTTTCTCGCACTCTGTTTCGCTCTAAATTATCACAGCGCCCATTTTTAGGCTAGCGGCGATGAGCTTTTGCGGTTTTGTGGATGTGCAAAAGACTAGCTCATCAAGGCTTAGCATCTTGCCAGAGAGGCCGAGTGGCCTTTGCCCTTTTGATGTCCTCTTTGTTTTGTATTTTCAAAAGAAAACAATCAAGCGCCTGACCTAGCACCATGCCACTAACGCCAGCATTTTAGCTTAAAATTCAACGCACTTTATACGAGTGTCGGCTGGTAACTCAGCACGTGAGTACAAAAAGCGTGCGTATTTAGCGCATCTCCTGCAAGTATCGCAGTCGTCTCGTCGTATGTTACGTGAAGCGTTGGTGTGCCGCGCCTTTAGGCTTTGCGTTATCCATCGAGGCAGATCATCGTGGATGAGCGAGTATGTGTGCATCATCTCAAGCCCCCAAAGCCACTCTCATCGCCTTTTGCGTGAGGCTTTTATCGACGTTTTCTTGACCACACCAAGAAGCAAAAAGCGCCCTAAAGTGCTTGCCTCCAGCCTTTAGCATCACCCCAAGCGCCTCCTCGTAGTAAGGGTGAAAGCTGGGCGCCTTTAGCGTGCATTTAGAAGTACGAAGTCCTCAAGTAGGCTCATTTTGGCACTCTTGCAAAAGAACTGAAAGTCGTTTCTAGTAAATAAAAAGCACGAGGTACTGCAGGTCGCTGATCTTTTTCTGAAAGCTCCTCGCGCTATTCACATCTCTTGTTGTGGCCTAAAGTTTTCATCGCCGATCTTGATGCCAAAAGATGTCGGCATTTGACTTTGGCTCGACGCTTAGTAACGACTACATTTTCTATCAACCGTGATACCACCTAATCCACGCAAAAACTTTATCATCTAGCAAGCTCTCAGGCGACTGGCATGACGTTTAAAGTTTGGCAGATCAAGGCTTGAAGGAGCGTCAATGTCTGAAGCTTTGGTTCATTCACATCCCCGCTTACTGGTACTTGAAAGAGTAGCTCTTGCCTATCACGCTTCACGATGATATCGGTTTTGCGCCCTTTTGAGACAAAAAGCACCATCTCATTTAGCTCTCTTGGGCTCTTTGGCTTGATGCCATTTACACGTAACAAGCTCATCATCAACCATCATCATCTTGCCGCGACCCAGTGGATCAACAAGACCCACAAAGAATTTATCCTCTTTTTGTAGGGAGTACACAATATCGCCGTAGCATATACGTCATCGTAAGATACAAAGTGCTTTAGATAGCGGTTTTGGTATAAATTATCAGCTCCAACAGCTATGCCTATCATCTTACAACAAGGCGTGTTTATCTCGCCAGTCGCGTTATACTCGAAGCTTAGCGTGTCAAAAGTCGCCTCAAATTTTGCACCCAAAGACTTGATGTGACCCATGACGGTGTTGTTTGGAGTCGTTTAAGATGCCAGCCCAAAGTGCTCTTTTTGATGCGCTCCTCGTTGGTCTCATCAGCCATCACAACAGAGGCTTAGCTCCTTGCTAGAGCGGACAAGAAAAAGCTGCAAATATGGGTCAAATCGACATATCTCACCCAAGCGCGCTCCCTCGCTTTTTGGCACTGCGATCAAATTACCCCAGTAATAGCCACGCCAAAGTGTTTGTTAGCGAGACGATTGAGTTTTTGTTCTTTTCAAAGCAGGCGTTAAAGTCCTCTTGCGTAGGCCTAGGATCGGCGTTTAGGCAAAGCGCTGATAGCAAAAATGCAAGAGCAAGTTATAATTTAGTCTCATTTTATCCCCATCGAAGCAAGGCCGCCAAGCATCCTTGAGCGGTGTTTTTCTTATCGGCCTCAACCGACTTTAGCACGTCATTTACGGCGCTTATTAGCAAAATTTGCATGCTCTCTTTATCTTCAAGCAAGCTATCATCTATGCTGATATCAAGTATCTCGCCGCTGCCCGTTTTGCTCTCACGCTCACTAGCCCGCCGCCGCTTTTGCGCACACTCTTTATTTTTGCTCTCTTCTTCCATCTGTTTGGCTTGCTCTTTTGCACATCCTCAAGCATCTGCCCCATCTTTGAAAAAGTCAAATCCCTCAAACATCGCCTACTCCTTTATGATCCTCGTTTTTGTTATTTACATGCACGATGGTTGGCTTTCAAATTTCTTAGCCTTTTTAAATTTCATACTAGCATAAGCCACGATGATGACCACGTCGCTACGCAGACCTTTCTAGCAGCCGCGCTGCGTTTAGGCATTTTCGCCTTTTTGCCCTTTATCACGTAGGTGGCAAATCTCTCGCCAGTTATTTTACGTCTAGTATCTCCAACCTTTTGATTTTCTATCAAATTTGCAGCCCTTTATTAGCTCCTCGCCGTATGCTGATCGAGCCAACATAGTTTTAAATGCGTCTGTTACGACGGCTCTGTGGATCTTGCTAGCTGTCATTCTATTGTCATTTTCTGCCTTGTTTTAGTTTTATTTGCACTCTATCACTGGTCTGTTTGCTAGAAATTCCTCGTTACATTCTCTGCCTTTAGCGTCTTTTTCTAGCCTCGTCAAGGGTTTTGAAATTTCTAGCAAAAAGATACGCCAACTAGTCCACACTCGCTCGTTTTGGCAACGTCTAGAGTTATCTCGTAGCTGTTCAATTACTGGATTATTTGGCTCTGGATAGTACCCTCTTCACGGTAAGAGCTGTCGCCACCTATCTTTCTATCTTAAATCTGCCCTCTTTTTGGATCTGTGGTTTTTATCGCTGTATAAAATCATCTATGTTTTTGATGCTTGGCGCATAGGTAACGCTGATTAGCTTACTCCATCCATAGCCGCCCTCATCTTCTAAATAATACTCCACCGTAAATCTCATTTGGTATTTTTGGTGATAAATCGGCCGTCATACTCTATATTTTGAGGTAGGTTGCTCACCAGATAGCTCTTTGGTTTGCGCTAGATTGTAGCTTTTGCAGCTCTTTTGAGCAGTGGTACGATCCCTAGCAATAGTGCAACGCAAGTAGCCGTAAAAGATTTCAAAATCTTCATCGTTTTTCCTTTCAAAAGTTATGCTAGCACATGTACCCAGCACACTACTTTTGTCGCTAAATGGTGCTTGACGCCCTTTATCTCCTGATATGGCTCGTCGCCTTTGCCAAGTATGACAAGCGCCCAGCCGGCTCTAGTTTGCTAATGGCTAGCGCGATCGCCTCTTTGCGGTTGGCGTTTGCGTATCAAATTTTTCATTTTGGCTCATGCCAGCGCAATTCGTCTGATTATACTCTCTGGCTCTTCGCTTCTTGGATTGTCACTCGTGACTAATCGCGTCTTGCGTATTTTTGGGCTATCGCTCCCATTTTAGGGCGCTTTGTCCCATCTCTGTCGCCGCCTGCGCCAAAGACCGCGATCAATCAGATGTCTGGCGAGTTTTAGCACTCTTTTCGATGCCATCTGGCGTATGGGCAAAGTCCACGATGACTATCGGATCGGTGCTAACAACCTCCATCCTGCCGCTCGCACTTCTTTAAATTTGCTTTATCGCCTTTGAAAGTGCGGTCGCATCTGGGACGCTCTAGCAGGCAAACGGCGCCAAGTGCGTGCGATTAGATTGTAGAGATTAAACTCGCCCTTGAAGGCTTGAGTCTATCTCCACATCGCCATTTGGCGTCTTGATAACTGCGTCTAGCTGCCGTCCTTTTAGCCCATAAACCATCGGCGCAAAGCTAGCTGGCTTTTGAGTCGCGTATGTGTAGGCGTGGGTTCGAATTAACTCCGCCATCGTCAATGTTTATGCGGCTTTTACGCTCTCATCGTCAAAAAGCTTGATTTTTACCCTCGCATACTCCTCCATGCTCTTGTGGTAGTCGAGATGGTCTTGAGTTAGGTTTGTAGGTACTTAGAGCACCATTCAAAGCTCTCATGCGCTTTTTGAGCGATCGCGCGCGAGCTGAACCTCCATCACGAAGCACTCACAGCCATGCTCGCTGGCTACTTTGAGGTGAGAGTGTCTTTAAAATAGCACTTGTCGTGAGCGCCTTGTCATCTATCTGCTCGCCCTCTATAAAATAGCCCCCTGGTGCCACTTAGCCCGTATTTTTACCTACATTTTGCAGTCTCGTAGATAGCAGCAGCTGTCGTGGTCTTGCCATTTGTCCCTGTGGATGCCAACTCATCTTTAGACTTTTCATCGATCTTTTAAAAGCTTTTGCACTCTTCAAAGGGTGATTATCTTAGCGCCGTTTTTACTCGCGTCCTCTACAAACCTTCGCATTTGCAGTGTTTGCACAAAGTATGCACCCTGTTCGCACTCGTTTTGAGTCATCTGTTATGAAGCTATTTCTCTACTGATATTTTTCATCGTTTTGTCTTTTTGTATCTCTTTAAAAGCTGATCTATACGCCTGTCGCCGCCAAACATCACCGCCGCACTCTCAAGGTAGTTCATGCTCATATCGATGAAAGTCATTTTTATCCATTTCCTAAAAATTCCAAAAAAATCGTCTTTGTTTGAGAATCATGACCTTGGTCGAGAACTATGATGTTTTTCAAAGACCTTTTAAAGCTGCCGTCCTTATAAACAGCCCTTTTAAAGTCCCTCGTAGCTGATCGCGTCTTGCTCTTCAAAGTACTCGCCTCCTCGTCTCTGGACTCTAAAATTTTTGAAATTCCTCCACGCCCTCGTCGTCTCTCTCTCGGCCTTACCTTTCGCCATGTAGTAGTCAAACAAGAGCTTTGCCTCTTCGGCATTTTCCTCGCCAAGAGAGCAAACCCATTGTATCAAAAATAGATAAATTTTTCTCCTGCGTCTTCTCGTGAGGCTAGTGAAAAGTAAAGATCGCATCTTTAAAGTCAGAGCGTTTAAAGTGCTTTATGCCTACTTTTTATAATCCATCAATCGTCAAATTCCTCGCCTATTGGGGACGTTTATGACCCTCAAGCTCTGGGTGAATGTCGATACAGAAGCTGCCTTTCGATGCCGTATTTTTAGCGTGGTTGTGCTAGCTGCACATCCGTGACAATGTCCTGTGAGTCTTACATAGACTTTGCCGTTTTTATACCGAGCAGATCCATGCCGCCGCCGTCATTTTCAAGCATAGGCAGCACCTTTTTGCAAACTCAGCAGTCACTGGCTTTTAAAAGCTCTTCATCACTAAATGGGATCATATTTTTCCTTCAATTCTAGCTATTATAGCAGATAAAGTGCAAACAAACGTTTTCTAGGCTTTTGCTGGGGGCGTTTTGGCTTTAAATTTTAGTGGTTTTTAGGAGAAAAAGGGCAGTGCCATTTCGCTAAATTTGAGTTTAGTAGAAGTGATTTTTATATCGATTTTATGCTCTATCATCTTGCTTTTCAAGCATAATCATGTGCGTAGCTTCAAGCGCTTTTATATCTTCAGCCGTGATCTTTGGGCTAAAAAGTCATACTGAGGATACATGCTCTTTACCGCCTCTATGCTAAGCTTCCAGTCTCTTCGGCCGTAATCGGCGCTTCGTCCCTGTTTCAGCTTTGATGTAGGCCATGTACCCATCATCCTGAGCCTTTTTTAAATTTCTCAACCACATCTTTGTGCTTTTTATAAAACCTCCGCTTGTTGCCGTGACGATGACTGGAGTGATGATGCCTTTGCCAGTTGTCACGATGTGAAGTCCTGATTGCTTAGCATTATAAGCTGCTGGTCCTGCGAGAAGCGCCGCATCGACGCTGTTGTTTTTCCGCAGCTTGCGCAGCTGGGATACCCATAGAGATGAACTCTACGTCGTTTTATGCCTAAGTCCTCCAAGAGCTAGGTATCTAACCAAAAAGCTCGTTTTAAGATCGTGCCTTTGGGCCTGCTACTTTTTTGCCTTTTAGATCTTTTGGCGACTTGATGTTTTGACCCTTAGAAATATGACCGCGCGCCCTGGTGCCCTGATGAATAGGCGCTTTCATGATCTTTTATGTCAGCCTCATTTGCCGCCGCTAGGCTGACTGAAGCGCCGCCCACGCAGTTTAGAAACTGGAGCGAATCGAAGCGAGCGGCTTGCATGTTCGGTTTCTGCACCGAGGTGATCTCAGAGCAATGTACTCGACTCGGCACGCCAAAAAGACTTCGCAGTAAAAGCCTCTCAATTTATCGACGATCGATGGGACGTCAGCGGACGACGCACGTGTCATCGCGCGATCCGCGTCCCAAGCTCTCGCTGCGCCTGCGACTAGACAGCAGAGGCCAGACTGCGCACAAAAACTCTTAAAATCCTCTCTATACTTACTCCTTGTGGATTTAAATGCGAGATTATATAATCTTTTGCTTTCCATTTCATGGTTTTAATTATCATTTTATTTCCAGGTCGTACCTTAATTCCACATTTTGCGTTTTATCGCTATTAGCTTCGTCACTTCAGCAAGTCCTCTGGCCTCTTAAGCCAACGTGATAGCCTTCGTAGCCTGACCTTTATCCCGCCCTTTCAAGGCAAGATGATCTCGTCCGCCATAGCGCCTCGCTCGATGCTGTAGCGTAGACAAAAGTGATGGCCTTTCGCTCAGCCTGTATCTGTAAATTTCAGCCTGCATGCTAGCTCCAGGAAAGGCATCTGCGCGGCAAACGGCTCGTCCATATGAATCACTCGGTTCCCTATGGCCGCAAGCACTCTAGCAAGCTGAACAGCAAGTGAGCTCATGCCGCCAGAGAGCTGCGGGAAACTGGCGGCAGCTCGAAAGTCATGCTAAGCATCATCGATATGTAAGAGCCTCTATCTTTGCTGGCTCGATCTCCTGCTAGCTGGAAATACGAGTGTTTTGCATAGACGTTTGAAAAGGGCATGAGGCGTGCCTTTGGAAAGACATAGCCGATCTTTGCTCGCTCTTTTGCAATCTATCTCGCTGATTCACTGCTCAAGGCCTGCTGGTAAGGCGTAAAAGCGCAGTTTCTGCCACACAAACGCTTCCGCCATGCTATGACGGCAGATCCGATCCTTTTACGCTTAATTTCAGCCTCTTTAAAACGCCGATTCGCCTTTTCGCCCATAAAAACATACGTGGATAATCGGAATTTTACCATATTTTCACCCTCGCAAAAGGCTATAATTCGCCGCCATCAAGAGCAAAATATCCGACTATGGAGCGCCGCATGACGCACGATCAAAATTGACCTGGCAAACATCCCGAGATCCGCGCGCGAAAGTCTCCGCGCCGGGCGGCGAGACACAGCCCGGCCTGAAGCCGCCAGTAACAGCCTTCCAGCTCCTTATGATCGCGCGCAGTGGCGTAGCCAAAAGCCTATCTGCATGCCGACAAAGATATCTTTTTAGCGCACTTTTTAAGACAGATCTTGTAAAAATCCCACCACTAAAGCCGTATTCTACTCTACCTCGATGGGTTTCTATACTAAGGCAGCTCGTTAGCCTTTGATGCTTAGAAACATCGGAAAAAACGAGGCTAGATATAATGATACCTTATGTCTCGTTTATGCCAAACCAAAGCACCAAAATGGCGACCAAACTATGGCGGGATGTTTCTAAAAACCCAGTATCCACTCGTATTAAACGCTGATCTTTTGGTAAAAAAGGTTATACCGCTAAGCACGAGCGCTAGGCGAAAGAGCATAGCCTGCAAACATGCTTAAAAGCCAATGATAGTATGCAATAGTCGCTTAGGCTCATGCTATAAGCATCGTCTTAAAGGTCGTAGCCGGGCTTGGCAAGATATATGAGGAAAATTTTAGCTGTAAACGACCTGCCAAATGGCAAAGACTTAGAATCAATAAAAATGCTCTTTTTGTATCTTCACAGCCCATCTCCGCCAGACAGCTGTTTTCGCAGTACAAAAGCTCGATGATCTGTAGTTTTTGTAGCTCGCCACCGGAGAAGAAAGGGCGTTTCTATCTCTCTTTACCGCGTTTAGGGTTTTACGCCCACCTAGAAAAATCCTGGCGGTATCGGGCTTGCCCTAGCCTTTTCATCTCAATGATCTCGTTTGTTCCCTAAAGCTCTTCCATCGTCAAAATGTGGTTCTGCGCAATTTAACTCCCCTGCCAAGCTTCCACATGTCCTCACAGGCGTCGTCACGCAGCCACTCGTCCTCTTTAACTTTGGTACTGCTTCCAAGCGCTTTCTATCAAAATGGGCTTAATTGATATGTGATCGGCCTGCTCTTTGAAATTTTCCCTGATGAACACCCGAGCCCTCGACAGCGACTATCGGGGCCAGTTCTTTGCGCAAGAGTTGCTTTTGTATGTTTTTACGCTTTTAACGTGGTCTTTTTAATTTCTACTACGCTAAAACCTTTGTTTTGCAATTTTAAGCGCTGCAAAGCCGTAGATGTTTTACAACAGATTTCAGAATCCAAAATGTTTTTTCATTAGAGCTCCCGTCAACTTAGTGCCAAAATGTAATAATTAAAATCAAAATGTATCACTTTGAAAGTAAAAAAAATGGTTTGAGGTTAATTTATAAGAAAAACGGCTAAACTTTTTAGGTCTACCTTGCTTGGCTTTTCCATCAGCTTTTAGTATATCTATGCTTTTTTCTGCTAAGCATTAGCCCTTAAGATAGCAAATTTTCGTCCCTATTTATATCGTAGCTCTCAGCTTCTCGTCGGCTGATCATCGAGGCATATACTTTGTTGTCATCAAGCTTGTCGGTATCACTATAAAGCGATAGCACGCCCCATCACCCTTTACCCGCCCGCCTTCATGCCAGCCTCATCGCCGTTAAAAACTTCGCCTGAGTTCTCACCGTCAGTGAAATTTATACTGTAATGTTCATTCGATCGGTGGTTTGTTCGTGCTAGTTAGTATCGAGATACCTTCGCCTCATCGTAATGCTCTCCACGCCGGACCTCTCTCGCCAAGATATTGCCTCAGCGCATAGTCCGCCACCCATCCTTGAACTCCCCAGTGCTCAGGTCCTTGTCATATCTCAAAGCTCTCCATGGCTCTTGCGGCTGTCCGAGCAAGGTGCCGCTATCATCTTTTGACGTACTCTTTTGCGGGTGAGATCGATGCTTGTTGATAAAAATCCATTAACGACTGTAAAGCCTTCCAAAACCAAGCGCCCAGTCTGACTAATGCTTTTAAGCTCGTTTTATCTCATCTTGGTTCATTTGTTTGTCGTATCCCATGAGTCAGTTCTCTAGATGCTTATCTGCCATTAGCAGCTATGCCCAGAGCGAGTTGTCTTTGTAATTTAGCGGCTCATCATCTGTGAAATTTTATCTGATCGCTGCTTTGATCAAGGAATTGAGCCGTAATTCTTTTGAGATGATACCGGCGAATTTTCGTCTGTGCTGGGCTTGATATTTTGGAAACCGCGTAATTTGTACGCCACTATCATTTCCAAACCCTTTGTAAGGTTTAACAAATATCGTCTCTCAGAGTAAAATTCTAGGCTGGTTTAATTGGATACCGAATTTGCTTTGGTAGAAATTTTCTACCTGAGCTTGGTTTGCTTTTATTAGTATTTTGTCTGTATTTTGATTTTGCCTTGGCTCGTATTTCCGCCATATCGCAGATCATTCATCAATCGGTGCCATCTTCAGCCCCGATCCTGACCGTAAATATCTCGTTGCAAGGGCTGCATGGTCCAGACGTTCGACTGCTAGAAGTTACTGAGGACGCTAAAAGCAGTAAATACCTTTCCTTTTGCGATGTGAGCCCACCTCAAACGCTCCTCATCACTCAGTCTCATGTACTGTGACATAGAGCTGTCTTGGGTAGTTTTAGAGACCTTCTCAGACAATCTCAAGCGTAGGCGATCGCCCTTTTAAAAGTAGGGCCCGCCAAAGCTGTACCTTCCTAGCATCTCAAAAAATGTGTGGTGACGCGCTGTGTAGCCACCGTTACCAAGGTCGTTACAGCTTCCGCCAGTCGCAGGTCTGACAGCTGGTACGGATAGGTGGTGTCGGGCGGCACTTCGCCCGTAGAAAAATGCCTCAACGGCACCATGCCTGCATTTGTAAAAGTAGTGTTGCATCGTTTAAGTACGGCGGCGCAGAAGCCACTAGTTTATGCTTTTACATTGTCAAAATTTAGAATTTGAATTTGATTTTGGTGAAACTGACAAATTAATTTAAGATAGTCTATTAGGAATGAGACCGTACGCGATTTAATACTTGGCGCCCCTTGCTATTGGGAAACCGCCAAACTTCCCTTGTAATCGGTACCACAACCACCACAGAAAATACCCGCTGCTCATAGCTGGCACGACACCGGTACCGGTGTTGGCTCTCAATTTAAAATCGAGTATCATTTTGGGTCGTAATTTATAGGAAAGGTAATCAGATTATCGGGCAAAGCTTGTGGTAATTCTATAAGACAGGATAGGTTATTTTGTGAAAAATTTGTTTTCCTTATAGCATCTAGCAACGGTTTTTAAACAACCAATTAGCAGCTAATTCCTAATGAAAGAATACATTGGGACCGAAGAGGATACCGGGTTTATAATTTATGGGCAATGTTTTAGGAAATTTGAAACACACAATTGATACTTATGAGCGTCTAGCCACTTTATATTTTAAAGTCCCACCCAGCCCATCAATTTAAACAATCAAACAATTTAAGATTCAAATCGCAAAATTTGGTTAGAGATAGATGGATAAATTTAAAAGCTTTTAAAATGAAAGTACTTATAAAACGTAAAAGATAATGAAGAAAGAGAGCTGTGATAGGCTCTGGGGACGTTATTCAGCTACTAGCTCTATATAAGCTATCTCGCTGCAAGTCGCTCGCGAACACGAGTTTGATGATCCCGGTATAGCCACCACAGGCTTTCTTAATTTTGGAGCTACTTCAGTAACTAAGTTTATTTGTAGTCTCTTTGTCTCTAAAGAAGCAACATTGCCTCAGAGCGTTAGAGCGCCCCAGTTTTGTGATAAGCTTTCAACATAGTTTGAAGTTTTTGCTTTTTTTGTAGAGTTGTTGTCTCTATTTTTCAGCGACATAGCTATCACAATTTCAAGCAATGCATCTATGAGATGACGTTCTACCAAGCCTAGATATCCGTTTATGTTCCATCTATCCTTTATTCTTTGCACTCATTTGTGATTTTAGGTCGGTTATTTTCTGAGTTGCTCTTGCCATCTTTTTAACACATCAACACCAACTGATAGCCTATCTCTTCCATGTCCGCTTTTATCTCTTCAAGAGACGCCCAATTTTGTTTTGCCTGTTTTCGTCCATCAACGCAAGCTCACCGATAAATCTAATTCAGTTTATCAAGACAGTTAAACTTTGCGCTTGGTTTCTACATCTTCACGCCAGAAAGCAGTTTTCTGAAACTCGCCGCTTGTAATTGAACCAGCAACTGTGCGCTAACACTGTCATCCAAAATCTCTTTAAATACTGACATTTGTTGACATATTTAAACAATTTTTAAAAGCCTATCGGACCTACTTTGACCATCAGTTGTTATCGTAAATACGATCTTCCTAGTCTGGTCGTCTTCAACCAAGACGTTTGTATATCGTAAACTGCTTTTTAACTGGGTAAAGAAAGCACTCATGCGACAGTCGATCTTCTATCTCTTCACTAGGAAATATATCCGATACCTTTTTGGATGATAACTGAGAATCGAAGGCCAGCATCTTCGTTGATGGTAGCAAGATATGCAGTCTGATTAATGATCTCACCAAGTCGTTATTTAGGTCAGCACCAGTAATCTCTTGGTCCTTTAAAGCTATGCTCTATAACTTCACGCTCCTGCTGCTTTTAATTTAAATCCATCTTTTCAAATTATAATAAAAACGCTACATCTTCAAGCAATGCGCATACTATCAAATTCGTGGTTAACGCCTTTATATCTATACCAATAGAGCAAAACCTACTGTACTTGTGTAAAGAAGGCGGCGAAGGGTGAGCAAAGTAACAGCATAACCTGCTCAAAAGGATATGTGATGTTAACTACATTTCACTAACACTTTTAACTTCTATTTCAGTTGGCATATAAGCTGATGTAGTAATCTTCTCATCTTTATACCTCTATTATTTCGAATAAAGCTCTACTATAAATCCCTTTCCTCAACAGGAATGATAACCTCTTCTCTGGATTTCTAGTAAAAATTCCGACTCTCTTTTTCCAACATCCACCAGCAACGATGCCAGCTTTGAGCTCAGATCATCAGCGCGAACGATTTATGGATTGTTTTTAGATTTCAGCAACTTCTACTTTTAGAGCCCGGCTCTACTCTGTAAGATGGAATGTCCACTCTCTGCATTTACTAAAATATGTCCGTGAGTTATGCTGGCGAGGCAAAGATCGACTGAGTCGTTGCAAAGCCCATTCTGTAAACCACATTATCCAATCTTTGCTCTAGTAGTTGAACAAAGAGCACCTGTGTTGCCCTCGCGGCGTGCTGCTTCTTGGAACAATCTTCTAAATTGTTTCTCGAAAACACCATACATCATTTAGCTTTTTGCTTCTCACGCGAGAGTTTATAAAGCCATATTCGCTTATCTTTGCTCTTCTTTGTCCGTGTTGTCCTGGCACATAAGGTCTCTAAAGCACTTTTTACCAGCAAGTCTTCTTTCGCCTTTTAACGCAAGAGGACAACCAAGACGTCTTTCTAATTTTTCAACAGGTCCTGTATATCTAGCCATAATAATTTCTCCTAATTTTCTCTAATTATATGCATGGCGTTTGGCATCTGCTACCCACCATTGTGTGGTAAAGGTGTGATGTCTTTGAAGAAAGTTACTTTTTATACCCTCTACACCACTCTACACTCTTGACAGCCGTTTCACGTCCGCTACCTGACCTCGAACCTGATGCCAACTTCTTTAATGCCGTGCTCTTTTTGCTTTATTTAAAGCATCTTCTGCATTTGTTGAGTTTGTGCATAAAGGAGTTGATTTTACTACCTTTAAAGCCTAAAGCCACCTGCACTACTCCATGCAATAGCATTTCCCATTTCATCAGTTACAGTTACCATAGTATTGTTAAATGTTGCACTGATATAAACGATACCTCTGGCTAGCTTTTTCTAACTACTTTTTCTTAACAATTTTTCTTTTCGCCATTTACTGTCCTTTAACCTTGCTTACTTAGTAGCCGCACCGACAGTTTTACGTCTGCCTTTTCTAGTTTCTAGCGTAGTTTTGAGTCTTTTGACCATGAACGGAAGACCCTTTTCTATGGCGAAGACCTCTGTAACTTCCAAGATCCATAAGAGCTTTGATATCCATAGCAACTTGTTTTCTCAAATCACCCTCAACGACGTGGTGCTCTTGGATTTTAACTTTACGGATAGTCTGTGCTTCGTCTTCGCTCAGCTCTATAAACTCTCTTGTCGTAAGAAATTCACATTGCGTCAAGGTTGACGAGATTTATAAAGACCTATACCATAGATATAAGTCAAACTGTACTCGATCCTCTTTTTGTTTGGTAAATCTACACCTGCAATACGTGCCATGCCTTATCCTTGTCTTTGTTTACGTTTTGGATTTTCGCAGATAACACGAATACTGCCACTACGTTTGACAATTTTACATTTGTCACACATCTTCTTTACAGAAGGACGAGACTTTCATTTTAGTCTCTATTTATTCCACTTTTTAGGGGCGCATCAGATCTAAAGAAATAATTTAAACCAACTATTTTCAAAATAAGTGGAACTTTGAAAATAATTCTTCATACAGCTTTTTCTGCAAGCTTGGATTTTACCCAAAACCAGCTTTTAAATTGTATTTAGTATATTTGCCACAAAATCATCGACTTATATCTATAAGTGATCCTGCCCTTGTCTAGGCTATATGGCGTAAGTTCCACTTTTACGCGGTCGCCAGGCATTATCTTTATATAATGCATTCTCATCTTTCCGGCGATATGACATAAAATTATATGTTTGTTGTCGAGCTCAACTTTAAAAGTTGCATTGGCAGTGCTTCAACAACATTTCCATCAATCTCAATGACATCGTCTTTTGCCACAAACTCTCCTTTTCTTAAATTTCTTTTCTAAACTCACGCTTGACGAATTTCAGCTTTGCCATTAACTATCGCCATACAATGCTCATAATGGCTAGTTCTCAAACCATCTTTTTGAGGTTACTTTCCAGTTATCACTTCCCAAAACTGGCGTGCCATCTTTTTGGCAGATCATCGGCTCTATACAAAACCATTCCCTCTTTTATCTTTGGGCCAGCTCGGGTTGTTTCCTTCAATGTAATTTGGAATTTCTGGCCTCGTGTGGCCTTTTTGCCTGTGCCATGACCGCAATATCCGCGCAAGGCACATATCCTCTACCTAGTATAATTCTCAAGCTCATAGCTGATCTCTTTAAAAATGCATACCAGCTCTTATAAAATCAATCGCAAAAATATAGCGCATCTTTTGAGCACGCGATCAAGGGCTTCACTCTTCTTTTTGACTTACACAACCCCAAAAAGTCCTAGCCGAGGTCACCAAAATAACCATCTAGCGTGAGCCAATATCAACACTAACGATATCGCCCTCTTTTTAGTTTGTACTCATTTGGAATCCGTGGATCACCACTTCATTGACGCTTATGCAAGCTGCATTTTGGAAAGCCGTAAAGCCCTTTAGAAGGCAGGTTTTGCTCCAGCAGCTCTTATCATATCTTCTGCAAATTTTATCTATCTCAAGAAGGGAATCCAGGTTTTATGATCGTAGAAACATGATCAAGTGTTTGAGCGACGATCTTATTCGCCGCCTCATTTTCTCTATCTCAGCTGGTCTTTTAGCGTGATAAGCCATTTTATAGACCTCTGCACTTAGAGTTTGGTATTTGTTTGTATAAGACTGGGCTTCTATACGTCTCATCGTATCAAGTGCTACTGAAACCACGATAAGCACTGATGTACCACCAAAATAAAAATGGTACGCCCGTAGTCTTGACAAGTACCCAAGGTAGTGTTGAAATGATACCCAAGTACAAAGCTCCACGTAAGTTAGTCTGCCAGCTACTTCATTTTAGATAGCTAGCTGTACTCCTCGCCTGGTCTAACACCGGGATAAACCCGCCTTTCGTTTTTAAACTTTCACTTATATCTTTGTATTAACATCGATCGATGCGTAGAAAAAAACGCAAAAAGAGATAATAAATAAAAAAATGTTAAAACATTAAACATATAGCCATTTGGACTTAAAAAGTCGTTGATAGCCTGGATTACTGGATTTGTAGCTAGCCTGCAGAAAATAGTGCTTGGAAACATCAAAATCGCACTAGCAAAATATCGGTGGAATAACGCCACTTACTACTTTGATCGGTATATAGTTCATTATACGCTTGTTTTGATTTTTCCATTATCACTTTTCTTTGAGTAAGAGATAGGGATGCGTCTTTCGCCCATTTCTCGACAAAGATAATAGCACCAATGGTCGCTGAAAATGATCACCAAAATAGCTGATGACTGTTAGGGAAATTCATCCTCAGAAGTATTTACCAGATTTACAGTTCCGCCGATCGCACTAGGTATGCCAGAGACGATGCCCGCAAAGATGATAAGACTTCATACCGTTGCCTCATACCGCGCTGCGTGATCTGCTCGCCTATCCACATAAGTAGCATAGTGCCAGTTAGCATAGATACAGCAGAGATCGCGATAAATAAATCATATCTATCTGCGATAGCTCTCGCCACCACGACCGCTTAAGCTTTGAAGTCCGATAGAGACGCCGATTGATTGTACAAGAGTGATAACGATAGTTGCATAACGTATGATTTTGCATATATTTTTGCATACCGTCGCGCTCTTTTTCATCTGACCTAACTTTTGAAATAGTCGCTGCTAGAAGCTCCGCTGATGATCGAAGCTGTGATGAAGGCATAATGCCTAGAGATATGATATCTTTAAACGCTCAGCGGCTCTTACCACTAAAACATATTAAATAGACCCAAGGCGTTGCTATTGTTTGAATTGAGAAATCTTTTTAATTACGTCGATATTAACACCAGGAACTGGCACATAGCCAGTATCCTGTATGCGAACAAAAATGCCAACGTGATCAAAAATCTTGTTGGTCAGTGTTTTATCCATTATTTTGTTCCGCTAACGCTAACGTTCTCGTCTTTGATCTTTGAAGCAAGAGCTTTTTGCGCTTGCACCGATTAGTTTTTCATCTTAGTAACGCTCTTTGAGATTTTATGAACGCTAGCTATTGTTGCGATTGAAATTTCGCAAGCCTCTTTTATAGTTGTGATCTTTTCAACATTGATAACATAAGGTTTTTCTAACGAAGCAAAGCCTACCTTTGGAAGACGTCTTTTGAAGTAGTTGTTGTCCGCCCTCAAAACCTCTTTTTCATTGTAGCCTTTTCTCGCTCTTTGACCTTTGTTGCCTTTTGCCAGCAGTTTTGCCATTGCCACTGCCTTGACCACGACCTATTCTTTTTAGTTGCATGAGTTGAACCTGCGTGCAGGTGTTAATTTTTCTAATGCCATCTTAACTCCTTTCTCTTAGCTTTTTAGCAAACTAAAGTGCTTTTTATAGTAGCACGAACGACGTTTGCTGAGTTGTTTGAGCCAAGTGATTTTAGTAAGGATATCCTCAATACCTGCAAGCTCGATAATAGGACGTGCACTACCACCAGCGATAACACCGGTACTTCACTCAGCTGGGCGAAGTAGCATTCTACTTGCGTTGTATATTTTACCTCTACATCGTGAGGATATGTTGTGCCCTTGATCTCAACGTGGATAATATTTTTAAATGCGTCGTCAATCGCTTTTCTCATCGCATCTGGCACCTCTTTAGCTTTGCCATATCCAAAGCCAACTAGGCCATTTCTATTACCAACAACAACTAAAGCTGTAAATCTAAATCTACGACCACCTTTTAACAACCTTTGTAACCCGACCGATATCGACGATTACTTCTTCAAATTCTTCTCTGATTATATTTTTCCATCGATTTTCCTTTGGGTTATAGCTTGATGCCATTTTTCTCTTAAAGCTTCTAGCAAATGCTGCGATAACGCCATGGTATAAATAACCATTTCTATCAAAACTGCAACATCTATCTTCTTAGCTTTCAAAGCCTTAGCAAATTCTTTAGCTAAAGTGACCGCACCTTCTTTATTTGCTTTTTATGCCTATTTTTCTACCATCAACTGCAGCTAGTGTAGTAGCTGTAACGTCGTCAATCGCTTGAACATAAAGAGTTCTGTTTGATTTGAAAATAGAAACTCTTGGGCAAGTTTGCAACACCAGAAATTTTACTTCTGATTCTTCTTTTCTCTTAATTCTAAGAGCGATTTTTCTTTTTAGTACTTTTTGCTGTCATTTACCGCTCCCTTACTTCTAGATGTCTTGCCCGCTTTGCGGATGATGCGTTCTTCATATTTAACACCCTTGCCTTTATATGGCTCAGGTGGTCTAAATCCTCTCAACTTGAGCGACCCACTTGACCTACTACTTGTTTGTCGTCACCTTTGATAGTAATAACGTTTTTATCAACGCTAGCTTCAACGCCTGCTGGTAGCTCATGAGTTGATAAGGTGTGAAAAACCAAGAGAAAGCTCTGAATTTACCTTTTGCAGCCGCTTTGTAACCAACGCCGTTGATCTCAAGCTGGCGAGTAAAGCCATGAGTAATACCAGTTACGATGTTGTTAGCAAGTGCTCTATATGTTCCCCAGTAAGCTCTGCTTTTAGCGATCTTCGCCCTTTTGGAGCAAAAACTATATGACCATTTTTCTATCTTGACATCAACGTGACCTTTTGTGTCAAGCTCTTTTAAGTGATTGCCCTTTTTAAATTTTAGGGACATTATTTTCAACGCTAACGTCTACACCACTTGGGATAGCGATAGGCTGTTTTCCAATACGTGACATCCTTTTGCTTGTCTCAGGGTGTTCCTACATTTACGAATAAACACCACAATGCCGTAAATTTGATCGTCAATTTGACGAAACCTTCATTTGAATTTCTAGATTTAGCTTTGGCGAAATATGTACTTCACCCTAGCTAAAAAGTAATCTTTAACTTAAGCTATAAGGTCAAAATAGCGTTTTTAACGCAGTTTATTACCAAACGGTGCAAAGAACCTCGCCACCAACGCCAGCTTTTACTTTGCCTCAATACCGCTCTATAACGCCTTTGCTTGTGCTAACGATAACTGTTCCGTAACCATTTTTAAAACGCTTAATGTCGTCTTTACCTTGATAAACACGGCGACCAGGTTTTGAAACCCTTTAAGCTCGTTTATAACGCTTCTGCCGTACTCATCATACTTTAAAACTACGTTTATAAATTTCTTGTTACCTTCTTCGATAACGTTGTAACTCTCTACATAGCCTTTTGCTGCAAAGGATAGAAAGAGTAGCCTCAACAACCTTAGAATGAAGCAATTTCGCAGTCTCAAGTCTTCTCATACTTGCATTTCTAATGCGTGTTAATCCATCTGATATTAAATCGTTCAACATTTCTCTTCCTTACCAACTTGCTTTTTAAGATTAGGTATTAGGCCTTCTGTTAGCCATTTTTCTTAGCCAAACACGGCAAATCCCTAAAAATCTTTATAAACAGAGTGCGGACGACCGCAAATTTGGCATCTAGTATAGCCGCGAACCGCTACATGCTTGACGTGCAGCTTTTGCTATCATTGATTTCTTTGCCATTTTACTTTCCTTTTGTAAACGGCACACCAAATAGCTCTAGCAATTTTGAATGCCTCTTTATCGTTTTTAGCCATAGTAGCAATCGTAATATTCATACCATGAGTTCGTAAATCTATCATACTCAACCTCTGGAAACATTAGCTGCTCGCTAAGACCGAAGTTATAGTTTCCACGTCCGTCAAAGCCATTTTTGGAAGACCACGGAAGTCTTTAACTCTTGGAAGAGCAACGCTAATTAGCTTATCTAAGAAAAGCATACATTTGCTCTTTTCTCAAAGTTACTTTGATACCAACAGGGAAACCTTCGTGAACTTTAAAGTCAGCAACTGATTTTTAGCATCAGTGATAACCGCTTTTGTCCAGCGATAGGTGAAATGGTATCAGCCATATTTTGAAGCACTTTCTGATCTTTCGCTGAGTCTCCAGCGCCTACACTGATCACGATCTTCTCGAGCGCAGGGATAAGCATTGGATTTTTTTGATGTCAATCTTTTACGAGAGCTGGCTTGATAGTTTCGTTACATTATCTTTTAATCTACTCATATCTCTTATCCTTCAACTTTCGCGACGTTTGATATGTCAATTGGCATCTCTTTATTTACGTGACCACCATTTGGAGTTTTTTTCGCTTGGTTTGATAGCTTTTTAGCTATTTTGCATCCCTCAACTATAACCTGACCTTTTTGCAAGAACTGCAAGTACTTACTAGCTTTTGCCTTTTATCGTCACCAGCGATGATCTTTACAGTATCGCCTTTTTGACTTTTAAATTACATTAGCCATTATAAAACCTCCGGAGCTAGCGAAACAATCTTCATAAAGTTAGTATATCTAACTTCACGTCCAACTGGTCCAAAAATACGAGTGCCGACTGGCTCTTTTTGCTACTCAGTATACTAGCTGCATTCTCGTCAAAGCGGATTAGCGAACCATTATCTCTTTGAACCTCTTTTTTAGTTCTTACAACAACAGCTTTTACAACCTGTCCTTTTTGATCTTTACCATTTTGAAGAGCTTTTTAACAGAGCAAACTATGATATCGCCAAGTGTAGCGTATCTTCTTTTGTGCCGCCAAGAACTTTTTATACATTAATTCTTTTGCGCCGCTGTTATCAGCAACTGCAAGTCTTGTAAAACTTTTGAATCATTACTCAACTCCCTTTGCCAATACAGCTTTTTAAGCGAGTAATCTTGCGAGCTGAAAGTGGTCTGCACTCAACTGCAACAACTGTATCGCCTGCTCTTGTCTCATTTTTCTCATCATGAACTAAATACTTCTTAAAGCGTTTTTACAAATTGTATGGTATCTTGGGTGCATAAGCGTCTTTTCTACCAAAAATAGTAGCTGTCTTATCTCCAGCTTTTTGTAAAAACAACACCTTGAATTTCTCTTTTTAATGCCATTTTACGCCCCTTGTCTTGTTGCACTAATTGCAGTGTTGATCTGAGCTATCTCTTTGCGAACAGCACTAATCTCATTAGGGTTGCTTTAACTGCATAGTTTTTAGCTTTTGTCTCAATGTAAATAAAAGCACCTTTTTCTCTTTTAGCAACGCGTTTAATTCTGCAACGCTCTTATCTTTTTAACTCAGTATATTTCATTTTCACTTCTCGCGTTACAAATTTGATTTGAAAGGAAGTTTGTGCGGAGCCAAAGTTAAAGCTTCACGAGCCCAACTCTTCCGCTAGCACCAGCCATTTCAAATATTATACGACCAGGTTTTAATGTCTCAACCCACTCTTCAACTCCCTGCCTTACCTTTACCCATACGAGTTTGTAGAGGTTTTTTAGTAAGTGGCTTTCATCGGGAAAACCCTAATCCAAATTTTAGCCTGTCTCTTTACGTGACGAGTTAGAGCTTGACGAGCAGCTTCTATTTGGCGTGAATTTACTCTACCAGCCTCAACAGCTTTAAGTGCAATTCGCCAGTTGCTAAAGATGCTCCACGAGTCGCATAACCACGGTTGCGACCTTTCATTTGCTTACGAAAATTTCGTTCTTTTAGGCATCAACATAATTATTTACCTCTTCTTGCTCTACGTGTTTTCTTAGGTGCTTCTTCTTCAGTTTTCTCAGGTTGAACACCTTTTGAAGAACCTCACCTTTAAAAATCCATACTTAATACCTATGTTTCCATAAGTTGTATGAGCCTCAGCTACACCGTAATCGATCTTTGCTCTAAGAGTATGAAGCGGAACGCGACCTTCTAGATACCACTCGGTTCTTGCCATCTCAGCGCCACCCTAAACGACCAGCAACTGAAATTTTGATACCTTTTAGCGCCTGATTTTTGAGCACCTTGGATAACTTTTTCATAGCACGTCTAAATGCGACACGCTTTTTCAAGTTGCATAGCTACGTTTTCAGCGAGCAAGTTGAGCTGAAGCTGAGCTTTTTCTTTCTTCTTTGATATTTACATTTTACTTCTTTGCCGATAAGTTTGCTAACTCTGTTCTTTTAGGTTTTTCAACATCTTGACCTTTTTGCCGATGATGATACCAGGACGAGCTGCAACTACAGTTACACGAAGTTTTTAGCCGTTCTTTCGATTGGTAATTGGCTAATTCCCTGCATAGTAAAGTTTTTCTTTTAAAAATGCACGAATTTTTGTAATCTTCACCGATATTTTTCAGGAAGACTTTGCTTTGGTTGGAAACCATCTAGATTCCCAGTTGCGGTTAATTCCTAGTCTAAGACCTATTGGATTTACTTTTTGTCCCATATTATGCTTCCTTCTTTCTCAGGTTTAGATACTTCTACCATTACATGAGAAGTAGGTTTGCGAGATTTGCTCGCTGTTCCTCTTGCTCTTGGTCTAAATCTCTTTAATACAGGACCAGCGTCAACGCGGCAACTAGTTACTACAACCTCTTCTGGCTCAAATCCGCCATTTGCTACTGCTGAGCTAATAGCGTTTACTACTAATTTAGCATCACTGATTTGGCATAAATTGCAAGCTTGCAAGTGCTAGCTCGGCATTCATGCCTTTGAACTTCTCTTGCTATAAGTCTTGCTTTTGTAGGAGAAAGTCTTACTGAATTTTATAATTGCTTTACTGCATATCATCTCCCCTTACTTGCTGATTTTCTTTTGCACTGAGCCTTTGTGACCCTTAAATGTGCGTGTTGGAGCAATTGCACAAGTTTATAGCCTATATGATTTTCTGTAACATATACAGGAATAAAGCTCTTGCCATTATGAACGTTAAATGTTAGTCCAATCATTTCCAGGTACAATCGTGCTACGTCTTGACCAAGTCTTGATTGGTTTTGTTATCGTTTGCATTTTTGCGTGCAATAACTTTTTTCATTACATGATCATCTACGAAAGGACCTTTTTGAGTGATCTTGCCATCTCTATTTTCCTTTCCTCTTGAAATTATAAGCTTTATCACTAGCTTTTTACGGCGAGTCTTAGCACCTTTAGTTGGTTTTACCCCATGGAGTAACTGGGTGACGGCCTGGAATTTCTCTTACCTTCACCACCGCCGTGTGGGTGATCAACTGGGTTCTAGCAGAACCACGTGTTTGTGTGGGCGGATACCGCGGTAGCGATTACGTCCAGCTTTTACCGATAGTGATGTTAGCCCAGTCTTCGTTGCCTACTACACCGATACTTCGCCATACACTCAGCTAGTACTTGTCTCATCTCACCCACTTGGCATTCTTAAGATAACATACTTCTTCTTTACCCATTAGCTGAGCATAAACCGCCAGCTGAACGAGCTATCTGAGCGCCTTTGCCAGGTTTTAGCTCTACGTTATGAACGATAGTACCAACTGGGATAAATCTTAATTTCATAGCGTTGCCTGGTTTAATATCTAGTGAGCCCTCATCGATAGATGCGATAACATCGCCAACATTTAGGCCATTGGTCCAATGATATAGCGTTTTTCGCCATCTTTGTAAGCTATAAGAGCGATACGGCAGTTTCTGTTTGGATCGTACTCGATCGCTTCAACTTTACCTTCTATACCAACGTACGACGTTTGAAGTCGATGATACGATAAAGTTTTTGCACCCTGCTTCTTTATGTCTCTGAAGTTATACGACCATTGTTGTTTCTACCGCCAGTTGCAGGTAGTTTAACAAGCAAGCTTCTAACACTTGGTTTAGCTGTTATATCTTCAGAGCTTAGTCCAGTCATATATCTACGACTAGGTGTATATGGTTTTATATGATTTTTATAGCCATCTTACGCCTCCGTATTTTTCTAGGCTTACGCCTTCAGGTAACTTAACGTAGAATCTTTCTTTATCTCGTCACGTTGACTCTGCTCTTCCTCTAAAACGCTTAACCTTGCCGCTAATTCTAAGTGAATTTACGCGAACAGGCGTTACTCAAAATACTCTTTGTAAAACCGCTTTTAAGCTGTTTTTGTAACTCTTGGTGAAGTTTGATAACAACAACGCCTTGTTCTTGAAGGCCTAGAGTTTTTCTGTATAAATAATTGTTTTTGATATCAGTTATATCCGCCATTTTAGCCCTCTTTTGTTATAGTTTTTAGTGCAGCTTTTTCAATGATAACCGAACTAAATGTAGAGACAAGATAAGCATTTACCTCATTTGCATCTACTACATAGCAGTTTGCTAAATTTCTAAAAGCAAGTAGTGTTTTTATCGTCTCAGTAAATCTTTAACGATAAGTGCGTCTTTTACTTTTTAAATTTTGATGATATTAGCTGCATCTTTTGTCTTTCCAGACTCGATTGAGATGCTATCTACTGCGAGTATACACCATCTTGTGCTTTTACTGCCAAAGCGTACTCAAGAGCTAGTCTTTTTGTTTTTTTATTGACTTTTGAAAATAGTTTTTTTCTCGTTTGTTGGACCAAATGCAACTGCACCGCCTACCCAAACGTTAGTTCTAGTTGAACCCGCTCTTGCACCACCACGTCCTTTTTTTGTCTCCATGGTTTTTACCACCACCGCTTACAAAAGCACGGCTTTTAGTATGAGCCGAATTGCTCTTATACCAGCAAGGTAAGATTTTACATAAAAGATATAGGTTGTGCGGATTTACTTCAGCGTAGCTTGCAGGAAGCTCTAACTCGCCTGAATTTTTTCAATTGATCGTTTAATACGTCGACTTACTCATTTTACAATCCTTATTTTTACCCATTGCACCATTGTGACCAGGAACGCAACCTTTTACAACTACGATGCCATTTTTGAGCGTCAAAGCTTATTAGCTCGTTTTTAACAGTAACTTTCTCATTGCCCATGTGTCCCTGCCATTTTCATACCTGGTTGAACACGACCTGGCCATTCTGCAGTTACCAATTGATCCGTGGCGTCTGTGGGAAACGTGAGCCGTGGCTTTTTGGACCACCACCGAAAACCATGTCTTTTTACCACACCTTGGTAGCCTCTACCTTTTTGAGTTAAAGCTAACTTTTTAAAATTTCTAGCCTCATTTAATGGTGTAAAGTCTAGGTTTCCAACTTCGCTATTAGCTACTTCAAGCGTACCGAGTATTCGTCTGCAGTCAGATTGTATTTCTTTTTGCTGACCAGCGATAGCTTTGTTGTTTGCTTTTAGTGTGGGCATATGCTACGATAGCACGTTTGTTTTCGTCGATCTCACATACTTTAGCCTCAACTAGCTTAAGTAGTGTAACTGGCGTACTCTTCGTGGCAATCGTTCTACTCATGCCTATTTTTTTCTACAATATATTCCATACTCTTATCCTTTTGTCCGCTTATTTTCATCGCACGAACTTCGACATTAACTCTGGAGCTAGGTCGAGTTTTTGTTAGGCTATCTACAGTTTCTGGAGTAGCAGCTACGATGTCAAGCATGCGAGCGTGTATTCTCATCTCAAACTGCTCACGTGAGTCTTTGTTGATGTGTGGAGATTTTAAGACTGTATAGCGTTTGATCTTTGTGGCATTGGTACCGGGCCACGAACGTCGGCACCTGTTCGTTTGACAGCTTCTACGATTGCTGTGCAACAGTGCGGTCTAGAACTCTATGGTCGTAAGCTTTTTAGCTTTAACCTGATTCTTTCCATGTGTTTTCCTTTAAAAAGAACTTGTCGCAAACTCGCGACCTCTTTACATCAAAATAACCCGCATAGGATCAAGCGATCATACGAGCAAGACATAGGTCTTTCATAAAGAGACTGCAGATTTTACAAAAAAGCCATTATAGTTGTCAAGAAAAACGCTATTTTTGTTGGATTTCTGATTAATTATTTCCTTTTAATAAGGAAAGTATCTTTGAGCTTAGCCAAAGAAATTAAAGTAAAAATAAATACTCAGTCCTGAACTAAGCTCATCTAAACTTGGATTATTTTTAAGACATCATACATACTACAAGTCATTTGCCAAAGGCTTTTATAATTTGGGTTATTTTTGTGTAGAAGAATCAAGTCTGCCAAGTTCACAAGCTTTCTTAAAATATAGTGCGGCTTCATTTTTATTACCATGTCCATAGTGATATGCTGAAAATTCTACACCCATTCCAGTCACCAACATCGCATGCCTTTCTCATATATGATAGACCTTTTGCTACATCTTTTACACCTTTTTCCGTTTTTGATACATAGCTCTATATTTGAACATGCTGTAGCGCTTCCTGCAGTTACAAACCATTTCATATAGTTTAAAAAGCTTTTTATAGTTTTTGCAGTACCAAGACCACTATAGTATATATTTCCAAGATTTCCACAACTTTCGATAAAAGACTCATCTTTTTGAGTGTCCTCACCAATTTTTACATACCTTTTTCAAAAATAATATCTTGCTTTTTGTAATCTATTTTTATTCCGCCAAATAAATAATAATATTCGCAATTAGGTGTGCAATACTTTAGATTTCCATTCTCACACTCTTTTTCAATATATTCAATTTGAGCTTGTGTTAGTTCTTCAGCAGAAAAATGCCAAATTCATTAAAACTAGCAAAAACAAAAACCATCTTTTTCATTTATATTCCTTTAAGATTATTTTTAGTCAATACAAACAATATAATCAATTTTTCAATCACTACTATAAACAATAATTCTCCACATAATCAAACCGATGATTAGTATTACAAAAATGCAAAACAAAGAATACCTGCCATCAAATATATTAACTGCTATGCCTCCGACAATACCACTAAGAATAGATAAAGACATTTGAATAAAAACGCTTATCTATTTTCATACTTTTGCTTTATCGTCTTTTGGCACTATTTTTCTTCATCTTTGATTGAAGCTTTACTCATTAATTTTATCGCCAGGCATATTTTTCCTTATTAATAAATTTTGGGTATATTACTGCCCCCTAAGAATAAATTAATTACAAATATAATATAGATTTTAAATATTATTCCTTTTTAAAGGAAGTGGCTATAATTTCAAAAAAAGTCAAAAAGGTCAAATTTGAAAAGTTTAGAGACGCTCTATCAAGCACCCATTAAAAATGCAAAAATTATTCTCAGAAAGTATGAAATCATCTCGCCAAAGACGCTTATCATTGGCGCTGTATCAAGTGGCAAAACAGCCCTTGTTTATGAGTTTTTGAGCCATTATAAAAGCGAGAGAGACTTTATATAATTTAGATGATCTACGGATAGATAGAGCCTTGCTTTTACTAAATTTAAAAGAGTTTTTAGATAGCCAGATAAAGGTGCTCGCAGTTGAAAAGTACAAGGCGCTGATCTTGTAAATTTAGACTTTTTAAATGAGCTCACACTTGAAAACATCATCCCTTACAAAGCAAGAATTTTTCACTATCGCTTGATGGCTTTTGCACGCATAAATTTAAACCACCTTGACTACGAGGAATTATACTATTTTTAAGAAAATACTGAGACCAAGACCTGCTTTTTAGCTACTTTTTGGCCCATGGCAACGAGATAGTAAGCGCTTTTTGGACTCCAGCGAGGTCACAGCTCACTTGCAACAGCTCTTAAGAGCAAAATTTAAACGAGCAAAACATCGCTATCTTAAAAAGAGTGCGCGATAAAGTGCCACGACACAGTGAGTACCTTTGGGATTTATAAAAATCTAAAAGAGCAGATGAAAAATTTCAAAAGATAGCGTTTATGGATGCGATCGCATGGCTAAATGAGAGCGGATATGGAGTTTGTAGCCAGTTAGATGAGAGTAGCTACGAGTAAGATTACATTTTACAATTTTTGCACTTCGCAACGCTTTGTGCCTAAAAAGGACTTTTAGCCGTCTTTGCAAATGTCGTTTTTTTGCGAGTCAGCTAAATTAAAGATGAAAATTTACTATACAAAAAGAGATTGATTTTTCCTTACTAAAGGAAGCTTGCGATCATATGCGTCCCTTTTTCTGCGCCTGAGATCATCTTTTTGAGTAAAAACTACATGCAAGCCTAAAGAGCTGGGCGTTAGCAAGCTTCAAATAATCAGCGTCGCAAACCAAGCCGAACAAAGCATCGAGGGGATAAAAGTGCGAGATCTTGCCATTTTTCTAGGTGGAGCCTTGGTTTATAAATTTAAACTCTTTGTTTGTTTTATCATTTTAAAAAGCCTAGAGATAAAAATAGTTATAATCACTATAAAGGACGGACATGAGAGCATTTTTGGGATTTTATTCATCGCTGCAAGCCTTTTTGGCTATGAGGATAAACCACGAAAAACTGGGCTAAGTTCCTACGTACAGGCAACGCAAACGGGGTTAAGTGAAGTTTATCTAAACTATTTCAAAGATGAATTGAGAAATTTCAAACAAACCAAGAGCTTTAAAGTCCCGGCAAGATAAGCTGACCACATCTTTTTTGACGGCACCAAGTACGACTTTGAAAAGGGCTCTTTTGAGCAAAATGGCAGTGAAATTCGTCACTAAATGCGGTCTCAGACAAGATACTTTAGACGTTAAAAATGAAAAATGGCGAGCTAAAAAGGCAAGATAATCGTCAAAAAACAAAGCCTACAACGCCACAGTAAAAAGAAGAAAAAGAGTATGAAATCCTAAATATCGGCATCCAAATGACCGAGTCAAACGGCACAAAGTATGAGGCGATCTATCAACGATATCTTTCCAACAGAGCTAGCCAAAAAGCACAAAACAAGCTACTTTCGCTCCTTTATGACCTAAAAAGTGAGCGCAAAAAATGGCCAAATAACCAGTACGAGAGCCTAGAAAATATCTACTATATAAATGATAAGATAAAAAAAGCGTTTGCACCTACAAAAAACGCCAAGACAAACTGCGAGGTGATCTCGCTTGTGACCAATAAAAAAAGCTAAAACTAAAAGCAATTTCAAAGATATGAATAACGAACATCTAAAAGCAGTCCTAGCAACCGCTGGCGTGAGCGATAACTTCATGCTTTCGCCGCTGGGCTTACATTTTTAAACGAGGAGCATATAAGCGTGCCACTTGAGGAGCTAAGACCTTATTTTAGCGATGAAGTCGGTCTGTAATGGCTAAAAATTTGGTGGTATCGACGAGGCTGGACGTGGGGCACTGGCTGGACCACTAAGCGTGGCTGCTTGCGTGCTAAATGAAGAGATAGCAGGCCTAAACGACTCCAAAAACTAACCGCAAAAAGCGCGAGGAGCTATTTTGCAAGATCACAAAAAGCTCACTCTCTCATCGTCTACTTCTCAAACGCCCAGATAGACGAGCTGGGGCTAAGCGAGTGCCTAAGGCGAGCGCTCAAACTTTTAAGGCGCATTTTGAGGGCTTTGAGATCATTTTATGATGGAATGACTACGGCGTGGGTATAACCACGATGATAAAGGCCGACGGCAAAGTAGCTGGGGTAAGTGCAGCCAGCATCCCTAGCCAAAAGTGAGCCGTGACCGTTTAATGAGTGGCTGGGATAAAAATTTATCCCGCATACGGCTTTGCAGGGCACAAGGGATATGGCACGAAGTCACACCTAGATGTGATAGCCAATTTGGCTACTCAGACTTTCACCGCAAAAAGCTTTTGTCATAAAAGCCAAAAACTCACGCAGGGCTCGCTATTTTTAGCTGCGCATCCTCCATATAAAAAGCACGCTTGCATCATAAATGATAAACTCCGTTTTCTTGCACGATTTCCATAGAGCGCAGAACAAAGACCCTTTTGCCTACTTCAAGGATCAAAAAGGCTGCTCTTTAGTAGCTCAAATACCTCAGCGCCAAAGTCGCCGTCTGGCTTTAAATTAAACTCACAAGCGCTTTTTTTCTAGGTGTTTTTGTAAATTAGTACTACACCTCATCAGCAAGTTGCATAACCAGCTCGTCACCATTTACACTGCTTGTGACTACGCTTTTTATGGTCGCCTCTTTGACGTTTATGCCGATATTGCCTGAGTTAATGCTAAATATCTGCCACTTTTTCTGTTCGGTCGCCTCAAGACCCGCTATAAATTTTTATTTTTCTAGTGCAGATATCGCCGTTTTCTACTAAAAAGTCAATTTATCTTGCAGAAAGTAGAGCTTCTCTTCGCCGATCTTGCTCACATCGCCACTTAGCGTGCCATCGCTACTAAGCACTGAAGCGACCTTAGCTCTCTTAGTAAAAGCTCTTTTTGAGAATTTATGGTAGCAGCTTCGTATCAAGGACAAAATGGGTGAAAAATATGCAAATACCATCAAAAATGCTAGAAATGTATAAGGAAAATCCCTAAAAATATCATCACAAAATAGCTCAATTGCAAATATCACGCAGGCGATGAGATAGATCCTAGGCTCGCTTAGGGCCGTACTCGCCGACCCTGTGCATGACGCCCCACCAAAAGCAAAAACGCTAGGTAAGATAACAAAAAGAGGCAAGAGCCTGAAAATTTGATCATCAATTTTAGCTTTTTGATGAGTAATTTAGCCCTCTTAAAAACAAAGCCAGCGATCAAGCAGGCAAGCACGATGTATGCGACACCGCCGCGAGGCAGCTCAAGCAAAAACAAGCCTATAAATGCAGTATAAATTCAAAAAGCGCCACATAGATGATAAGTAGAGGATTTAGGATGAATATGGCGATCTTGATGAAAAGTGAAGAGCCTATACTCGACAATTTGCTCTCAAAAAGATAAATAGACAAGGCAGACCAAAAAGAGGCCAGTGTCAAGTAGAGCCTTTTGCGTCCTGTGGCTGGTTAAGAGCTCCAGACCAAATAGGTAGTTAAGCCCAGCATGAACAGCCACAATACCAAGAAAAATAGGTGAAAAAGGGCAAATGAGATGAGTAAACTGAATAGTCTTGCCAGGCTCCCCCTTTATAATTCTCTATTATCTTTGGCGAATGTAAAGAGAATAAAAGCACAAAAAGCCATGAGATAAAGTGCCACAAGATCGCTGATGTGACCGCTTAGCTAAAGCCAAAAAGTAAAGAGTTGTGCCAAATATCAAAAATATAAAGGTAGTAGAAATTTGCCTTTTTATTTAGGTAGATAGCAACCAAAAAGCAGTGGCTCAAGCAGCCAAAAACCTCTTGTAATCCCTCAATGATCTGACTTGAACTAAGAAAGATGGTAGGCAGACTAAACGCCAAAAATGGTAAGAAAACAGAAATTTTTATCAGCAAATGCAGCTTTTTAGCTCGGTGATGATATACAAGGTCGTCCTTTAAAGGATGAAAATTTAGCCACTTGCATGGCTAAAATGGGGTTTTAGAAATGGCAAAAGGGGCATTTAAATGAGATTTAGATTTTAAAAGCTCAGCTTTCTCTCTTTACGAGTGTCGATCTTTGCGGTGTAGGCGTCAGTTATCTTTTGAACCTCATCTTGTCCCTTTTTGCTCTCGTCTTCAGTTATAGCCTTGTCTTTTTCAAGCTTTTTGACCCTCGTCGTTTGCGTCTTTTCTAACGTTTCTGATGCTAACTTTTGCCTTTTCGCCCATAGCTTTTGCGTGTTTTACGTTTTCTTGGCGTTGCTCGACGGTCATCGGTGGGAAAAATAGCTTAACGCTCTCACCGTCGCTCGTTTGGATTGACGCCGATATTTGCAGCTGATAGCTGATGAGATCGCTTTATCATGCTCTTTTCCCAAGGCGTGATAGCGATAGTCGAAGCGTCGCTTGTTAGCACGGTGGCTACTTGATTAAGCGGAGTTGGCGAGCCATAGTAGTCAACCATGACGTTATCCACGATGCTGATATTTACCTTGCCGGTTCTAAGCGTCGTAAAATCGCGTTTTAGTGAAGCGATCGCCTTTTTCGCAGACTCTCTTTTTGGGTATCATCATTCTATTTAGCATTGGTGTCCTTTTATTAGAAGTTTTGTGCTTCTGTGATGATCTACTTTTTAGTGATATTTAAAACCTTGCGTTCATCAAGTGGCGGGTTAGATTTACACTCAAAAACGCCATTTGTCATAGGCACTTTTTCTAAAGCCATTAAAGCCAGTCATGAAAAACTGCCCTCGCTAGCATTTGTGTCGGTCTTGATGATGAGTTTATCAATCGCGTTATTTTGCGGATAGCCCTCTGGAAATATCCACTCGGCGTTTAAAAGAAATTTACTATTAAACGTTAGCGCTATCTTGGTGCCGTTCATCACTGGCGTTCTGTAAAGATCGTAAACGTCGCTCTTACTTGAAACAGCGCCTGAGTTTTGATTTAAAAAGTGCTAAAAATCCAATCTTTTGAGAGCTCAACCACTCTATGATCTATCTCGCCATAAGGCTGACAGCGAAAGTACTTTGGGCTTATATCCCATATGTTTTTCAAAGGTCTCAACGCCCTTTTACAAAGTCCTCTTAAGGCCTCGTCGCTAAGTCTGGTCATCCTTGGATGCGCGTATGAGTGGTAGCCGATCTCGCCGTAAGCTTCGAGCTCTTTTAGCTGATCAAGGTGAGATAGTCGCCGTATTTGCCAGCGACAGCCTCGACGTAGATCATCATCGCAAATGGGTAGTTATACTTTTTAAAAACCTCAGCGCCTTGTCATAAAAGCTTTTGTATCCATCATCAACGGTGATAACGATCCAGTTATCTGGTATCTCTTGGCCTGACTGTTAGCGCTTCAACAAGCTTAGAGAGCTTTACGACCTCGTAGCCGTTGTTTTTAAAATATTCAAACTGCTCTTTACATATTTTTATCGAGATATCAGTACTTGCGTGTCTTGGATCGTCAAAGCGGTGATAAACTAAGATGTGAGCGTCTGCAAAAGCAAACGTTAGCGTCAAAAGTGACGCTAAAAACGTTTTTATCATTGTTATTTTGCTGGAGTTTGTGGCACGCTAGGAGCTGATGGCACGTCGCTTGATTTTGGTACGACTAGAGTTTTGCTATCGACACTATCAACGATGAGAGCGTTTTAGATCTTTGTTGTAAAATATCCAAAGTGCAAGCGTGTTTAGGATAAACAAAACACCAGCTACAAATGTAATTTAGCCAAAAATCCAGCCGGTCCCTTTGCTCCAAATAAACTCCTGTTGCTTCCGCTATATGCTCCAAGGCCGATAGATGAGCTTTTTGAAGTAATACTGCGATCGTAATAACGACAGCTAGGGCAAATTGTAAGACTAAAAATATAAAACTCACGAAATTTCCTTTAATTTTTAAAAATAATAGTTTGCGATTATACAAAAAGATTTGAATTTTAGTTAAAGTTCTTTTTCAAGTTCATAAAGATCGTATCTTATGCTTTTTAAAAAGCTCAGCGTACTCTAAATTTACAAGCTTTAAAGCACTCTTCAGCACTCTTGCGCTCTCTTGTGCGCGCTGTAACGTTGCAGTGATGATCTCTTCTCAAATTGACCTTGTCTGCTCTGCTTTTTGTGCTGGTTTTAGGACATCGTTTTGAGAATTTCTACTCAAAAAGTCATCTTGTGGGATCTTTTGCCTTGTGGCGGAGGGATTTTATCTTATAGGCGACCTCGGCGTCGTCAAAGACATATCTTTTTATATCTTCAACGACACGAAGTCCTCTTTTAGTCTGTTTTAAATTTGCATCTATCACGCGGTAGATGCGCTCATTTTAGTCGTTTCTATTGAAAATTCCGTAATTTGAAGCAGTGATGTGAAAAAGATTTGATAAAAATCAAGATACAAAGCAACCGTCCCTCAACTGGTGTCTCATAGTTTCCGCGAACGATATTTTGTGTGTCATAAAGTATATAGGCACTAAATAATATCGCTGAAATGCTTGCACCATTACAAAGCTGAAACATCGTGCTTTTTAACGAAAATGTTAATAACTGCTGCCACTATGATAACTATCAAAGTTATAAATAGCATCTTACCCATAGTCGTAAAGTCGCGCTTTGAGTTCATCGCTATTATGCTTAGTGAGCCAAAAAGCAACTGTTGTTAGACCAAATGCTTGAGCCACGATACCAGCACCGCTTGGCATAGCTAAGATCGCTGAAAGTAGCGGAGTTAGCGTAAGGCCACTTACAAATGTAAATGCAAAAGAAGCACTCAGTTTAATCCCTCTTTGCGTTTAGCACGCCATTAGTCCAAAAAGTAGCGCAAACTCGACTATCACAAGTCCCCAGAATAAAAATCTATTCGCGATGAAGACGTTAGCGATACTAATGCCCACATAAGCACCAGCTGTAGCCGAAAGTAGTGATGCAAAAAAGCTGATATGTCTGCTTTTATAAACGTACTTAGTGAGCTTTTGAGAATACGCAAGCTCTTCTTGATTTTGCTTGGCGTAGTTTCTATCACCTAAACTCATCTCCTTGAAAATTTTTAGCAATTTAGCCAAACTTGTTAAACAATATATAAAAAGTAGTTTAATAAATAATATTAATTTAGGGCTAATTATTTTTGCTTCGTGATTAAATAAAAATTGCTATAATCGCGATAAAAAAAATATAAAAAAATGGAGATAAAATTTATGGATGATTCCTTACTTGAAGGTGCAGTGAAATTTATGGAAGATGGCTTTTTGGAGCATGAAGAGCTCTTTAAAAGCTTGCAGCACAAACAAGACCCGCACACGCTTTTTATATCCTGTGTGGACTCAAGAGTTGTGCCGAAATTTGATAACAAACTGCCTGCCGGGCGAGCTTTTTCATGGTGCGAAATATCGCAAAACATCGTGCCACCATATGAGTGAGCGAAGAGTTTTTGGCGACCACCTCGGCGATCGAATATGCGCTTGAGGTTTTCAATATCAAAAATATCATCATCTGTGGCCACTCTGACTGCGGCGGCTGTGCGGCACTTTATGTCGATGAAAAACTAAAAACACTCCAAACGTAAAAACTGGATAAAGCTGATCGAGCCGATTAAGCGAGAAGTGCTTAACTTTACAAGCGATGACCCAGCCAAAATGGCGTGGCTAACCGAGAGACTAAACGTGATAAACTCGATAGAAAAATATAATGACCTATCCAAATGTAAAAGAGGAGTATGAAAGCGGCAAGTTCATCGCGGCTGGTACTCATCATAGAAACTGGCGAGAGTCTTTAGCTACGATTTAAAAGAAGGCACATTTAAACTTTTTAGCGGACAGAAAGGGCGAAAATGCGTGATTTCTAACCATCATCCTATTTTCTTTCATAACTATTTTTGGCGCTGATGATAACGTAACGCAAGATGACGATATCATCAGCATAACAAATCAAATTCAGACCCTAAACAGCCAGATAAAATATCATAAAATCTCAGCAAAAAAGACCTAAACGCTCAAGGGTCGATAACTCAAATTGATCACTCTTCAAAAGAAAAAGAACGCTCTTTTAGAGATAATCTGACCTATGTTATGCAGATCGAAGTCACACAAAGCGATATCAATAAATACAACCTGCAAAAAGAGGCACTAGAGAAAAAGGTAGCTAGACTAGAGAAGCAGTCAAACAAGGACGCCTATATCCAAAAGCGCCATCGAGCTTGAGAAGATGAAAGGTAGACTACGCCTACTACTCAGCGCTCATTAGCCTTGAAGAGATATTTAAAAAGGGCGCTAAAGGCAATCTCTATCAAAGAGGTGATAGACAGCGGGCTCTTAAATTTACAAACAAATTCTACGTCAGCATAAAGGAGCTAAAAAGACTCACTAAATGAGACTTCAGGCTCATATGACGCAGCATTTATGGAGCTTGAGCTAAAAAGAGACCGAAGAAGAAAATGAGTACATCTTTAAAAATAACGCTGATCTTCTAAGCTCAAGCATGCTCTTATCTGAGCTATTTAGTCGATGCAGTCGAGTACATAAACAAAACAACAGCCATAGATTCAAGTCAATTTAACATCGGTAAGATCGTTGTTATCGTTGCAATATTTTTATTTTTCGTTTCACTAACTAGATTTTAGCCAAGCTCACCTACTGGGTGATGTCGCTCATCGCTTCAGGCGAAGGGGTCAAAGAGGCTAAAGATCAGATCGTAGATATAGTGAAAAAGCCGATCTCGCGCTTCTTATCATCTACGCGCTAAATATCTGTATAGGTGTTGGATTTTACCCTGTGCCAGTGCCACTTGTCATAGCAAATATCTTTTCTATCATCTATATAGTCGCATTTTCATGGCTTGTCTTAACCATACTAAATGGCTACGGCATCGCAATACTCGACAAGATCGCACAAAAAGCAGGCGCAAAGAGGTCATAAACCCAGCCCTAAAAAGTGATCTACGTGATCGTACTTATCATAACGCTTTTACTGATACTTCAAAAAGCTTGGTTTTGACATCTCAGCGCTCATTGCCTCCCTTGGTATCGGTGGTCTTGCCGTTGCTTTGGCTGCAAAAGACATCATCGCAAACTTCTTTGCCTCTGTTATGATGCTCTTTGACAACTCATTTTCACAAGGCGACTGGATAGTTTGCGGTGACATAGAGGGCACGGTCGTTGAGATAGGCTTTAGAAAAACAACTGTTAGAAGCTTTGATAACGCGCTTATCTTCGTGCCAAACTCAAAGCTAGCGAGCGATCCTGTTAGAAACTGGAGTAGGCGAAAGGTCGGCAGACGCATCAAAATGCTAATAGGCATAGAGTATGGGGCTACGACTGATGAGATCAAAAATGTGTTGAAGATATCAAAAATATGCTCATAAACCACCCAGATATCGCTAAAAAGCGAGGACGTCGCAGCTAAAAAGAGGGCTAAGATATAGACAAAAATATAGTTTCGATAGACGACTACGCTGGATATAAGTCAATTTATTTGTCGTGGTTGATGACTTTGCGGAGAGCTCGATAAATATCTTAATCTACTGCTTTGCAAAACCATCGTTTGGGGAGAGTTCTTAGACGTAAAACAAGACGTTATGCTAAAGATCATGGAATGAAGCAAAATGGTCCACTTTGCATTCCCAAGCCAAAGCTTGTATATTGAAAAATATAAAAGATAAAAATTTAAGGAGTTAAAGATGAGTGATGATTTTCGAATATGACGACGTAGAAGAAAGCTACACTGAATTTGACGATGAGGACGAAGCTCAAGAGAGCTATAGCTATGCTTACGACGAGAACGACTACAACTACGAAGATAGTGATGAGGATGAGGAAAGTTACGACTCGTACTAAGAGAATTTAATGGATTAAATTTGAGAGAGGATGCTTGGTAGAATTTATAAAGCAAGATAGTTATAAGGCTATCGACGATATTTACAAAACGATACTAAATGTTGCTATTTTGAGTAATGCGGTTTGCGATTTTAACGCTAAGTTTTGTTTATTTAGATCTATCGATCATTTTATATGCTGTTTGTTCCTTACAATAAGTGGGATACTAAGGCTTACGTTAATATCAAATATAGATTTTTTTATATCAGCAATCTTTCAGTTAAATGTCATTGTAGCCGTAGTAGCCGGAGTTATTGGTATGGGCTGGAACTCTGGGATATGGATAGCACTACTTGGTGTAATTTTCATAAACTATTTTTAGCCTTTAACCAAAAGCTTATTACTTATACCATTAGTATTTTTTGAGCTTAATACTATTTGGCTATATTTATCTTATAAAAATAGCACTTGTAACGTCTCTGATACAGCCTCAAGATTGTATCACACTTTTGAGCGTTGCTTTTACATATTATCTAGTTTTTTTAGTCTCTGGCTTTGCTGACGCCATTACATCTAGTGGCTACAAAACAAATCAGTGATGAAAGGGATGAGATAGAGAGGATATCAAAATATGACTTTTTAACAGGGACTCTTAAACAGACGTTCCGTTGAAGCAACCTTAAAAGATGAGCTTAAAAACTAAAAAGAAAAGAGTACCGATTCACATTTAGTTGTTATGTTGGGCGATATAGATAACTTTAAAAAGATAAATGACACTTATGGACACGACTGGGAGCGATAAGGTCTTAAAAGAGATCGCTCTAGCGCTAAGAGATACTTTTTAGAGATAGTGATAAGCTTTTGTCGCTGGGGCGGTGAAGAGTTTTTAATAATACTGCCAAACATAAAAACAGAAGATGTAAAAATGTCGAAAAACAGACTTGCAACAAGGATAAGCCAAGTAAAGCTACCAGATAAAAAGTGCTGTGACTATGACCTTTGGTCTAGTTCTTTGTGCAAGTGGCATAAACGTTAATATAGATACCGTGATCAACCTAGCCGATAAAAAGCTTTACGAGGGTAAGAAAAACGGCAGAGGACCGAATAGAATATGCCATCCTAAAAAAAGGATATAGACTATGACAATGCCTAAAATTCACTCTATGTCTCACAAAGATCATCCTTTTTCACTTTTGCTGGTGCATATTTGCTATTTGGTTGCATTTTGCCTAATAGGCCAGGAGAATTTTAGCCACAGCAAATATCCTATCTGTCTGTATCTACCTTTTCTCACTAAAACTACTTTATGATAGTGAAGAGAACAACAAGATCACAATGCTCATCTTGCAGATCGAAATTTTACTGCATGCTATGCTTTGTATCTTTATACTTGGCTTTGGGATATGGCTTTGAAATTTGTTTTTAACCTCAACGATCAGCCTATTTTTCCTATCCATCAGCTTTTAGTAATTTCTAAACAGGATCATTCTGCTCTGCAAATAGCGGCATTTTTGCTTTTGCTATTTGGTATTTGAGCTACCTGGTACCAACGACGAGACAATGGCTTATAAGGATGCCTTTTTTATATTTAACCTAGTGGTCTCTTGCTTATTTGCTGTAATTACATCATTTTTGCTAGAGAGCTCAATTTTATTTATATTCTTAGGCATTTTAGAGGAGAAAGAGTCTGCAAAAAGCTGTCTTTTAACCACGACCCACTAACTGGGCTTTTTAAACCGAGCCTCTATGCAACAAATTTAGACAAAAAGAATTTATTTGACGGCAATGACTTTGCTATCGTGATGTGCGACATCGACAACTTTAAAAAGATAAATGACACCTATGGACACGGCGCAGGAGATGAAGTACTAAAGAGCCTTTCTAAAATTTTTCCAAAAACGCTTTTAGAAATGAAGATAGGGTTGCAAGATTTGGCGGCGAGGAGTTTTTGGCTGTTATCTTTGATGTTAAAAAGGCAAAAAGCAGTTAGCATCTTAGAGCGTATCAGAGAGACGCTTAATCAAAATGTCGTTGAATTTGAAAACAATAGGATCATAGCTACCATGACCTTTGGCGTCGTGGCTCACAGCGGCAACACTGAGGTAAATATCGAGCGCATGATAAAGCAAGCTGACGAGCTACTTTATATCGGTAAGAGAAGCGGTAAAAATATCGTTATAAGCGCGGATTACGATCCAAAAAGGATAAATCGAGGCCTAAGCCTCTAAATTTCTAATGTCCATACATTAGGTTTGGTAGCCAAAGTGAAATTTGCGGTATATAAGTAACCAAGATAAGGCCAAAAAGAGAGTTAGCGTCCACGGCAAGCACGCCATGATGACCTCTTTTAAGTTCATATTTGTAAGACCGCTTGCGACAAAATAAATTTAGTCCAACAGGCGGAGTCACCATACCTATCTCCATATTTACAACCAAGATGATACCAAAGTGAATAGGATCAACGCCAAGCTGCGTAGCTATCGGAAGCAAGAGCGGCACCATGATCATGATAACGCTTGAAGGCTCCATAAACCGACCCATGATAAAGAGCAAGATATTTACAAATATCGAAAAATCCTATCATGCCGATATTTGCGTCAAGTATCATCGAAGCGATCGCTTGCGGGATCTGCTCGCTAGTTAGCAACATGCAAAAACAACTGCGTTTGCGATGATGAAAAATATCATAGCTGTTGTAAGAGCTGAGTCTAGGCAGATATCCCAAAGGTCTTTTACTTTTTATATCTCTATATATGAAAAGTGAGATAAATAGCGCGTAAACCGCACTTGCCGCAGCAGCTTCTGTCGGAGTGAATATGCCTCCATCAATCCCGCCGATAACCACTACGACGATCAGCAACGCCCAAAAAGCTTTTTGCAAATTTCTGCACTCTTACTTTAAATGGCTCAGCTTTTAGTCGCTTTTAAATCCAAGCTTTCTTGCACCAACATAGGTTTGCACAAGCATCATGCCACCTAGCATAAGACCTGGTATGACGCCCGCCATAAAGAGCTTACCGATACTAACCTCTGCCGTTACGCCGTAAACTATCATAACAACTGAAGGCGGGATCAAAATGCCAAGCGAGCCAGCCGTAGTTATGCCACCCACTGCGTACTCTTTTGGATAGCCAGCCTCTTTTATCGCCGCAAACATTATTGAGCCAATAGCCACAACCGTCGCAGGCGAACTTCCAGAGACCGCGAAAGAAAGATGATGCAGGCAAATATCGCACTCATAGGCAAGCCACCTGGCAAGTGTCCGACCATAGACTTTGCAAAGTCGATGATACGCCTTGCTGAGCCACCTTTACTTAGTAAATTTCCAGCCAAAATAAACATCGGTATCGCCATTAGCGAAAATTTATTGATACCATCAAATATGAGCTGTGGGATCGTAGCGATGTCGATATCTGTAAAAAATATCATCGTTAAAACGGTGCTAGTTCCCAGCGAAACCGCCACTGGCACGCCTATTAACATCAGCGCAAAAAGTAGGATAAATAAAAATGCTATTGTCATCTTTTTTCTCCTTAGTCTTTGACTACGCTACCATGAGCTAGCTCGTGCGCTTCGTTGCTCACGACTTGTGCCGCAGGCGTTAGCGCTACTTTGATAGCCTTTTCAGCCGAGCGGTAGCTAGCTGTGACAAAGGCGATAGGAAGCACGACCATAGGGACCCATTGTGGTATGCCAAGGTCTATTATCATCTGCTCGATCTCGTGCAGAAATTACCTAAGATAATCCACCGAATAAACTGCGATAAATATCAAAAAGACCGTTGTTAAAATGTGCGAAAAAAGTAGGCACGCCTTCGCGAGCGCTGGTGGAAATTTCTCCACCAAGATAGTTACGCTCACGTGAATGCCCTTGTTAAAGCCATATGCTGCGGCAAAAAACGCCGACCATATAAATAGGTAGTTTGATAGCTCGCTCGCCCACGACCAGCTTTTTATCAAAAAAAGTATCTGGCCATGACGTTGGCAAAGGCTAGCAACGTACCAGATGCGAGCCCAGTTACGGCGATAGTTTTGTTTAACGAAACTATCACAACATCAAGGACATCAAATATTTTTCATCATTTCGCCCCAAGAGTTTTTTTCGATTAGCTCTTGCCGATGACGTCGTAAAATTTGGGATAGATAGTCTGCATAGCCTTCTCCCACTCAGCCTTTTGAGCGTCGTCGATCTTGGAAAAATTTTCTAGTTTTTGCTAGCAGCGATATATTTTTCAAGTTCAGCTATGACGTGAGCGTCCTCTTTGCTGTCTCTCTTCTCTCGTAAGCTGTTGCTTCGCTTAGAGCTTGTTTTTACATTTGCCTTTAGATCGTCTGGTAGTTTGTTCCAGATCTATCGCTCATAACGACTAGATAGCCCAAAGTATCCGTGACTTGAAAGTGTGAGCGAGCTTTTGAACCTCGTGAGACTTTGAGTTATAGAAATTTGATAGTGGGTTTTCAGTAGCATCAACTACGCCTTGTTGAAGTGCAGAATAAACCTCTGAAAATGGCAGAACTTGCGGGTTGCCGCCAACTACTTTGATCTGCTCTTCTAGCACTTTTGAGCTTTAATTCTAGTCTTTGTCCTTTTGCATCTTCTGGCACAAGAACTGGCTTTTTGCTCGAGCTAAAGTGCTTTAAATCCAGCATCCCAGTAATCAAGCGCCACAAAGCCCTTCTCAGTCACAAGGCCTTTTAGCTCCTCGCCAACCTCGCCGTCTTGGACTTTGTGAAGGTGGTCTGCATCTTTAAAGATGAAAGGCAGGTCAAATAGCTGAAACTGCGGCACGATAGGTGTAATTTAGAAAAACTAGGAGCCGCCATTTGGACGTTGCCAGCTTTTAGCGCACCAAAAACCCTATCATCATCAAGTAGCTGAGCTGATGGGAAAACTTGAACTTTTATCTTGCCCCCACTTAGCCCTCAGCACGCTTAGCAAAAAGTCAGCCGCCTTGCCCTTTTGGCGTAGAAGCCGCAACGACGTGAGCAAAATTTGATTGTATATACTTTGTCAGCACCAAATGCTAAGCCACTGATGGCACATGTAAAAAGTAAAAGCTTGAAGATTTTCATCTTTTATCCTTTGTAATGGTTTTGTTAGGTGCATTATAAATTCAAAAATGAAAAATTTGGAAATTTTGTTTCGTAAATGCACAATTATTTATTTTTATATGTGTAGTTTAGTAACAAATAGCCCTTGAAAAGTCAATTTATTTTTATAAATTTTATATAAAATTTCTTTAGTGATAAGCTTTTAGGGAATATTTGTTACATTTTTTTACACACCAAATTTATTTTATTTTTGCTTTTATCACATTCTAAATTTACTTATTCAAGTCTAACGGCTGTTTTGCTCTAAATGAAAAAGCAGGCAAGAATTGCAATTTAGCTAGCTTACTGCCTATATTTTGGGATTAATTTAAAAAGATTTTTCATTCGTTTATTTTTGTGGCTATAATGCGAAATAACAATTTTATTATTAAGGGATTATTATGTTTGAATTAAGAAAACTTCCGTTTGACGCAAATGCCAATGCAGTAGTTAGTGCTAAGACCTGTGAATACCACTACGGCAAGCACCACGCGACCCTATGTTGCAATTTAAACAATCTCATAAAAAGATACGAAATCTGTTGACGCATCATTTTACGAAATTCTAAAAATAGCGAAGGCGGCCCTTTACAACAACGTCGCTCAAGTTTATAAACCACGACTTTTACTGGGATTGCATCGCTAAAAAAAGCGAGATGTCAAGCGAGTTAAAAGTCGTGATCAGCATATTTCCGCAAACTTTAAAGAGGAGTTTTTAAAAGCGACTACAACACTTTTTGGCTCAGGCTGGGCGTGGCTTGTATTTGATCCAAGCAGCAGAAAAGCTAGAGATCGTGCAAACTAGTAACGCAAAAACTCCAGTGAGCGACGGCAAAGTGCCGCTCTAGTCGTTGATGTTTGGGAGCACGCTTACTACATCGACAACTTCAACGCTCGCCCAAAATATCTAGAGACTTTCTATGAGAACATAAACTGGGGAATTTGTTAGCAAAGCTTACGAGTGGGCGCTAAAAGAGGGCCTTTGGCTCAGTTGAGTTTTACACAAAAGAACTACATAATAATATCTGGCGGGGCTATCCCGCTTTTAAATTTCTACTTTTTATCAATTTAACTACTAAATTTACTAGCCTTTTGCTATTTCAAAATACCACTTTGTGTTTGCAATTTAATGCGAATCAGCCAACGTGTAGATTATCTCTCTTTTAAATTTCTGCTTTTTAAATTAATCACCAAAGTTTATCCAGCCACGGACATAGTTTTTGCCACTCTAAAACAGCAACATTTTCGCTTTTTACTTGTAATATTAGTTATCCAAGCAAGACCAGTTTTTTAAATTTCTACTATTTAATTTAGCGCTAAATTTACCATCTTCACTAAAAACGGCGCTTTTACTTTTCTATTTAAATTTTAAGCTAGCCAGCCAAAACAGCTCGCGAAATTTCACCAGCTAGTTTTAAACTCGCCCGCCAAAGCCAAGCACGCCCCAATTTAGTCAAATTTATCTTTTCTCTATATAAACTTTATCCCATTTTGTAGCGTTTTAGCCCTTCAAGCACCCTTTGGCGTTGCGTTGCGATATTCATACGAAGGAAAAATCTATCTCCTCTGTAAGCGTTGCCGTCATTTTAACCAAAGTCCAGCCTTATCGCGCAAGAAACTCATACAATCTGCCTCGAATCTTCACAAAACTCGCTGCAGTCAAGCCACAAAAAGATAGGTCGCATTTGATGGCAAGAGTTTGACTGGCAAGTTTGCTCTTTATATAAATTTGCAACGACCTTTTTATTTTCAAAAAGATACTCTAAGCTCATCAAGCCACGCCTCACCCTCGTTAAATGCTGCGATCGCTGCGATTATCGCAAAGGCATTTGCCTCGCCGACCCTCATCGTAGTTTATCGCCGCGTTCATCTTTGCCCTGATATGCTCATTTGGCGTGACGACGGCTGAGCTTTGAAGACCTGCTATGTTAAAGGCCTTTGTTGGCGATATGCACGTTATGGAGTTGTTCTTGCACTCGTCGCTCGCGCTAATAAATGGCACGTAGTTTAGCCCAGGATCAGTTATGTCGCAGTGACTCATCGCTAATAGCAAAACATCGTGCTTGTAGCAAAGCTCGCCTATCTTTTAAGCGTCTCTTTGTCCCAAATTTCACCTATTGGGTTGTGGGTTGCAAAAGAAGCATCATAGTAGTTAGCGGCTGGGCTAGCTTTGCTTCGAGGTCCTCAAAGTCAATCTCATAAGAGCCATTTTTATAAACAAGGTCGTTTGATAAAAATTCTCACGTCCGTTGTTTTTATGCAGTTAAAAAGACGTGATAGACGGGTGCTTGCACTAGAATTTCGATCTCCTGGACTGCTAAATCTCCTAATAGCAGTCGAGATGGCCGGTAGCGACGCCGGTGCAAAAGCACATCCACTCGTTCTCTAAGCTCACGTTGTGACGTCTTTGCCACCAGCCCTTTATCGCCTCATTCCACTTTTTGGGATAAACGAGTAGCCAAAGACGCCGTTATCAAGGCGCTTTTTGCAGACACTTCATTCAGGGAGCGGCCTGAAAGTCCATATCAGCAACCCATCAGCGACACATCGCCCTTCATGCGCCATTTTGATGAGTTAGTGCCCTCTCATCTGTAAGCTGTCAAAAATCGTACTTCATAGCTTTTCCTTAGTAAAATTTTCAAATCAATTATAACCCAAAAAGATACTAAGATAGTTTAAAACTTAGTACCAAAAAGGAAATGTGATGAAACTAGCTCAGGCTCTCATACTATAGGGCTGACACGCAAAAGCGCATCGAACAGCTAAAAGTCAGACTACTTAGCAACGCAAAAACGCAGGAAAATGAAAAACCTAGCGAAGACCCAAAGCTTCTTTAAAAAGAGCTTGATAAGCTAACAAACGAGGCTTTTTACGCTCATTTGCTCTACTCGTTGACAAACTCAAGCGCCAGTTTGATGGCATGAGCCTAACTGAGATGATCGCTCAAAAAGGACGCCTTGGTGCTAAAAGCAAACGTGCTTAGGGAGTTTACCGACAAGTGCTGAGTCAAAAGGTCTGATCTTTACTCAAACAGCGAGATCAAATTTTGCACAGTCGATGTAGCCGCACTTCAAAAAGCAAGTGGATGCGCTTTCAAAGAGATCGAGAACTTGAGATGAAGCCTCAAAGAGGCAAACTGGGCGGTTGATCTAGTAGAGTAGTATCTGTGGTAGAATTGTAGCCAAAAAGCGAGTAAAAACCATACATTGGCGGTTGCGAAGACCAAGCAAAGCTCAAATTTAGTCTTAGCAATCTACAAATGCAATTTTTAAAAGCACTTTTACTACCACTTACTGGTTTGGCTATATTTTGGGTGGGTTTGGGAGAATTGAGCGCAATTGCACGTCTTATCAATAAAAATTATTATTTAACCATTTACTCTGCTAGGCTAATATCATGACTATTTTAATAAGGAAAAACATGGCAACCATAATCTGAAAGGCAGTGATGTCAAATTAGCGAAACGAGCTGTTGTCGGCTCTTATGCGCCTGAGGCAAGAGTCGTGGCGCAAGATCTTAGCGAGTGGCGTGGGCGGAAATAACGGCATAGAGGGTGCTTGTCTGCTTGCCATCACTTGATACTGGCGTTTGCGCGGCTGAAGCACATCAATTTAACGAAAAAGTAGCCGGAAAAACACGGCATAGAAATCCGCATCATCTCAAACGACTTGCCATTTGCGATGGGGAGATTTTGCACGACCGAGGCATAGCGAATTTGCGCGTGAAGCGACTTTAGATACGAGACTGCCCCAAAACTACGGCATGCTGATGAGTGAGGCCACTAAAAGGGCTACTTGCAAGAGCGGTCTTTGTCATCAAAGATGGCAATAATTCACAAAGCAAATTGTCCGAAGTGACAGAAGAGCACAAACTACGACGCCGATTTTTGACGCGATAAAACAAAGCGGAGGATGTGGTTGTGCTGCGGTTGCCATTAAAATTTACTACTGTAAAAAGCCCAGCTATGATGGCAAAGAGCTGACTGCCTGCCACCACTAGCTCGGCGCCATCTTTTACGTCCTCAAAACTGGTTTTATCGAGGCTAGTTTTAGGCTAGACTTTGTTTTTATGCTCATCTGACTCTGGCAGACTTGGGTCAAATTGCATATTTTTGATGATCTCTACCACCTTTTTATCTCATCTGGCAATTTCTCATCCAAATTTTTAGGTAGCGAGATATATAAATTTTATCCGCTGCTAGTTAGTAAGACGTAAACTCCATAAAAAGTGCCCTTTCATTTTTATATATGGTCTGTAAAAACGGCAAAAATTGTGGATGATGACATTTTTGCGCTTCAAGGCCTTTAATGGACTGTATCGTCAAAACCTCTACATTTTTACCCTCTGGCAAGACGCTCTCTTTATGGCATTTACAGCGACCTTGCTATTACTTCAAGACGACGCTTGTTTCGCCATTTGGCAAAGAATTTGAGGCACTTTTTAAGCTCACTCAATTCATCAAAGCTCGACCACTTTTTATGCTACCATCTTGCAAGATGCATTGTATGTCTGAGATGAAGTCTTGATTTAGATAAAAAGCTCTTTTTGTAGTAGTCATTTATCGCAGAGTCCTTTTGCAAGATCTCAAATGCGCACCTAGCGATGTTTGAAGGCGTTCGGTAGACATTTTTAGGTTTTCACGCGTCCTCTCATGTCGATCTTCTCGATTTAGGATGGTGAAATATATCGGCGATATTGTTCATCGTGTATGGGTAAAAATTTTCGCGCTTCGTCGATGAAAAATATGCAGTCCTTTATCTCCTCATAGATGACGCGCATAAAACCAGCTGGCATATCCTGAGTCTCGTCACAGCGACGTAGTCGATCGGGTGCTTTGCAAGGTGGGCTTTTATCTGCTCTAAACTCGGCAAGCGCCTCGTCGGTTTCATACATTGATACTTTTTGGGCGATGTTGGTATTTTTCATCCATGCCAAGCTTCGCTTCGTCAAACTCTATGCGTTTTAACAGCGAGATGATCGGGTAGACGGCGATATTTTTGTTGATAACTTATCACCAAAGCTTGATTTGATATTTTGGGCCAAATTTTTATTAAAACAAAGCACGAGAGATTTCTCGTTTTCGTCACGCTCAAGTCTGTTTGCGATGAAATTTGCAAGTATCATAGTCTTACCAGTGCCTGCAACGCCTCTGATCACGCGAAAACCGCCGGTGTAGCCATTCATGATACTAAGCTGCTTGTGGTCAAAAACATCACTTCGTCTTTTCGTGATTATCGGGATTATCTTTTGTTTTTAGCCTGCTTTGATTGACAAGTATTTCTGAAAATTTTAAGAAACTCTTTTTGTTTGGCGGCGTGCTTATAGAGGAGTTAAAAAATTTAGCAAAAATGTTCTCGTCTGTTAGATCATCCTTGAAAAAGGTGTGATTTTTTAAATTTAGATAGCTTGGATTTTTCGCATAAAATTTACTAGCCTCAGCTTTGCTGATGGAGGAGAAAAATGACCCTGTACTCGACATTTATAGGCACTTTGACAGTACTGACTCTATCTTTGCAAGAAGCATTCTTTGATAAATTTTACCTGTTCGTAGGGGTTATTTTCGTCTATTTGCTCAAGATCATCCCAGTTTTTTACCTCGATGACGTAATCCCTAAGCGCTGGATGGAGCAAAGCAGGTCTATCTCCCTAGATGAGCCAGCAGGATCGTCGATGCTTGCCCTTTTGGAATGAGATAGTAGTTTTTCATCACCTTTTTGGTTTAGAAATCTCACCGATAACTTCGAGCACATCGGCCTCACCCTGCTCACCTTTAAAGATCTTACTAAAAATACTTTTTATGTTCATAAATCACTCCTTGTTACAAATAAACTTTTATCATTTAAACATTATTTTTCTTTTTATTTAATATAAAAATAACTTTCATTATATTTTTCTAAAAAGGTATAGTCATGGACGAGGATTATTTGTTTGTTGGGTATGAAGCGATACTAGTTGAAGACGAGCGCATAAAGATCTTTTATAAAATTTGAAAAATACAAAAACAACCAAAAACTTCCCAAAGGTATATATGGCGAATATTTTCGATCTTGTGTAAAGAATCTTGAGATAAACAGTAATCACCAAAAATATATTTTTTGTGATCAAGAAAATAATGTAAATTTCTCTCTCATCAAATATAGCGATGACAACTACTACTCAATGGACTCTATAGATAAAGGAAAAATTATGAAGAGCTAACAAGACTAGATATAGAAATGGCGACAGATAATACACAAAGTGACTGTGAAATAATAAAATTTCAAGAAAATACAAAAGGACATAAACCTTTTTAAAAATATAGAAGGCAAGACTGCACGCTATTTGTTTCCATATTTTATAGATTATAAATGCAATAGATATATTATCTATGATAATAAAATTTCTAAAGTTATTGCATCTTGTTAACTTGAAAACCAAATGATAAAAAGTATGGTCATAAAAAGAAAATAACTGAAAACCAACAATAAACTTTTTGAATCCCTTTAAAAATATTGGTTTTAGTGGTAAAACATTAATCTATGATAAAAATTATATCCTGAAAAATTTATTATAGACGAGTTAAAAAATGTTGCGCGCAAAAATCACAAACGATAGAAGAACTAACTTCAATCAATTCTCGATGACACCAAGCTTTATATTTTAACCAACGAGAATAAAGAGAAGCACTACTTTTAGATGCGACAAAAACTATTTGAGATCGAAAACATTGAGTTGTTTGACCTTTGTATATATAACTATAAAGCGGACAACATAATAAGCTTTAAAACACAAAGACGTTACTATTGCATCGATTGATATCTCCGATAAATATATACTTGATGACAATTATCGTTTGATGAAAAACTAACCGAAATATTTCGAAATTGATGACAAAATAGACACTGATACAAAAGAACTTCGATAAATTTGTTGATAGTATAAACAATCAATCCAAAAAGAATCTCAATATTTTGGTATATTGCCAGATATAGTCTGCTCGATACATTTTATTATTTTTAACATAGAGAAAGAAAAATGTAGCTCTATGCTATGAAAACCTGTAGATACAAATTACAATCAAAGAAATATACATTTTGGATTTTATAAAAGATCAACTGGTGACCCTAAAAACTAACGATACAAGACATGATGAAAATCTTTGCTGATTTTTGAGGGAATAAATACTTTTAATAACTGCGATACAAAAGAGTATCATATTTTAAACGAAATGAAATAAAGTATTATACCACGACATTTGTTCAAAAGACAATATATATATAAATGAAATAATTTTATTGTAATTTATTTGCATTTATAAAATCAGATTATGAAAACGGAATACAAAAAGTTCTCATTGAAGCTTTTTATGATGCTAAACAAACCTATATCAAAAGAATATCAACTCTCTTTCAGATCCACTACAAAGCAAGAATGCATATTCTATATTTGGTATCGATCTCTTTGCAAAGTAGCCAAACTATCAGCTTTGTCTATAGTAGCTTTGCTTATGGTATGTTTAGCATGTTAAGCAATATGGCATTTTTAGATAAGCTTAGCATATCGCTTGTTATACTTACATCACATATGCCTTGTTATTAAGAAAACCAAAAGAACAACACATCTTTGAAAACAAGAGAGACTCTTTTGAATTTAAAGAATTTCTGCATACATGTCACTGCGCGAAGATCTAAAAACATACAGCAAAAATAATACAAGAAAATCAGAAGCAAATAAAGAATTAGAAAAACAAATCAAGCCATTAACGAATTTTTGATCTTAAGGAAAAAGGTGTATCAATACAATGCAAATAGACGTTCTATAATATTTTAAGCCTAGCTTAAATTATTTCCATACTAGCACTCACAGGCTATATAGAACATGAAATGAAACACCCTTTTACAGATACTCAAACAACAGATGGTTATATAATGTCTGTTATTCAAAAATAAAGTCTTTTGTTGGTAATTAGAATTTTAGAAGCAGCCAAATTATCTATTTTTACTGCTTTCTATGTAAATAATATTTTTAACTAAATTATCCTAACAGTTTTAAAATTTTTCATAGTCTATGTAGTGCTAATATTTGACACTACAGACGATAGAAATTTGATATTATTTTTATAGTCCATTTTGCAAGATGTTATGATTATTAAAGTGGCCGGGAGATGATTCTGAACCCCAGAGGCTTTCACCTCAGGTTTCTCAAGACCGTCGCTTTCGTACACTCAGCCATCTCCCAGATTTGAAAGATTTGTGATTATAGCCAACCTTGCTTAAAATTACGCTGTATAACCAAAATTATTCCGTCCTCGACGTAGCTAGCTCCGCATTTGATCATCTTTCTTTAGTCCATTCTTTGGCGTTGTGAGTATCTTCTTTTTACACCGTGCCAAGTATTTGAACAACCTACCGCAAAAATGCCACACATACGATTAAAAACAACTTTTTCATTGTTAATCCTTTAATTTGGTTTTGAAGTCTGGAGGCGACACGGATTCGAACCGGGGATCAAAAGCTGCAGGCTCATGCCTTACCACTTGGCCATGTCGCCACTTTTGAGGTGGTGCCCGAGACCGGACTTGAGACCGGTACGGTAAAACTACCGAGGGATTTTAAGTCCCTTGCGTCTACCATTCCGCCACTCGAGCCAAAAGTTAATGGAGCGGAAACAGTTCGAACTCGCGACCAACCTTCTAGCAAGGTTGTGCTCTACCCCTGAGCTATTCCCGCATTCAAAAATTGCAATGTTACCCTAAAAAGTTGCTTAAAAGTATTTTGTAAAATGCAGATTCAAAATATTGTAAGGCATAAAAGATAAAATACCAAATCTTTTTGAGGGTTATAGCTCAGCTGGGAGAGCGCTTGAATGGCATTCAAGAGGTCGGCGGTTCGATCCCGCTTAACTCCACCAACAGACGTTTTCAGGGCATTTCAACCCTTGTCAAAAATACTTTTCAAAGCCCTAAAATGGGGCTTTTACCACTTTTTAAGCTCTCAATCATTATCATTACATTTCAAACAATATCACTCTTTTGAGTGTATATCTGAGTGTAAAAAGTCTTTACACTAACTTTTTACACTCAAAATTAAGGGTTACGAAATGGCAAGCTTTACAAACGATTTGCTACTATTTACACTCAAAAAGATAAAAATCGTGAGTGGGTAAAAGATGACAGGTGAGAATTTTTATATGTGCTTGCATACAAGACCCAAAAGAAACCACCAAAACATTTTTATTTCAAGTATCAAAGAGAGCGACGAGGAAGCGAACAACAAAGCAAATCAAAATAGACAAATATCCAAGTATCACGCTAGCAGAAGCAAGAGCGAAAGCCTTGAGCTCGAGAGGCTAAGAGATAGGGCGAGGACTTGCAGACGGCCACAGCCAAGCAAAAAGGCTATCACGTTTAAAGACGTAGCCGATGAGTGGATGAGACAAAAGAGCAGAGTAAAGGGCTAATCGCTTTTAATAAGCAAATCGGACGTATCGAAAAATCTAATCCCATATCTAGGCGATAAAGAGATAACTGAGCTAAAACGCAGGGACTACGCTCACGCAATAGAGCAGATACAAGCACGAGAGGCAAAAGGGCATAACACACGAAACATCGTTAAGAACTTTTAGGCTACTCCGTAAGATTTTGGATTTAGCAGTAAATAAAGGCTACATCGAGCATAATCCGACAAAGGGATATTATTTTTAACGACGCTTTCAAAACCTCAACAAATAACCACTTCAAAGCCATAACCGAGCCTAAAAAGCTAAAAGAGCTATAGGTGCAATAGGGAAGTATCAAGGCTCGTTTTGCACCAAGCAGGCGATTAATCTTTGGCGTGCATACCTTTTTACGCAGCGCAAACGTAAGAGAACTAAAATGGCAATACATAGATTTTGAGAATGATTTAATCCGTTTCAGCCGAGGCGATGAAGTTAAGAGAAGTTTTTATATGCCAATGAGTAAGCAGATCAAGAAGCTTTTTAAAAACAATGCTGGAGCACAAAAGGGGCGATTTTGTTTTTCCTAGTGGCATAAGTGCAACAAGACCGCTAAGCGATAGCACACTCAACCAGGCGATTAAGCGGTTGGGCTTTGATGAGGATGGTATTTTCACGGCTTACGCACGACAGCAAGCACGCTACTAAATGAAAAACATCAAAAATCACGGCTTTAGTAGCGACGTGATGAGCTTTACTCTGAACCACAAAAGAGCGAAGTAGCGTAAAAGCAATTTACGATCGAAGCCAAAGGCTGAGACGAGCGAGCTGGAAGCTTTATGCAATGGTGGGCGATTATTTAGATAGTTTAGTAAAGGGTAAAAAGTGGCATGTAAAAAAGGGATTTAAAAGGGCGTTACGGACGATTTTTAGAACTTATAAAATCCGAAGCGATAGGTGCTACCGTGATAAAAAGTGTATTCTGGGATAGCACTGATTTATTAATTTTTAGCTAATAGGCGATTACGTTACTTTTTGAGATGAAATAAAGGTGGATAGAATAAAGTCGCGCAAAAGTAAAGCGAGGAGGATTTATCAAGCCTCTTGCATTTTGCAAATTTACCACTTTGACCCGTATTACGGCGAATTATCCCCGCTGGATTTGTTCTTTAGCGAATTATTGCACCTGTATCATTATTCCATTTCTACCAATAGAAGTAAACAAAAACGAGATAATAAAACAATAGCCCAACAACTACAAAAATATTACAACAGCACAAAAAGCTAATAGAAACGCAGTATTTAAAAGAAAGAGATAAAAGGCGTAGATAAAACTCGCTCAGCGGCTAAAAACGCTTTATTGTTTTCTGTTTTGAGTTTTCGAGCGAGTGAGCAGTTAGAGCAGATTGAGACGATTGAAAAATGTTTAATTTCAAATTTCAAATCAAAAACGGAAAAATAGAGCCTTTTACGTTTCCAACAAATATTAGCAAAGATTTAACAAGATACGATTTTAAATACGTATTACACTTATTTGATATTTTTAGCAAAGCACGCAGGGGCAATTATGGACTTATCAGAAACCCAAAGAGATGAATACGAAGCCATCAACCGCTTATTAAGAGGGCTTAACGAGGTTTTTCGAGGCTAGGCGTTAAAGAACTAATCGATAGTAATGACATTTAATATCGCCGTGAGAGAGAGGCTAAACGAATACCTAAAAATCGAAAAAGATTAATTTTTATCCCTCTATATTAAAAATATTAAAATTTTTAGGGGTATATTTGCTGTTTTAGAAAAAGTCCACCACCTAAAAATCTATCGCATTATACACCCAATAAAAAGCCGTAATTTTGCCGCTTTTTAGGGCTTACAATAACTTTTTATTATCGATAAGATCACTTCATAATTTGTTCAAGTGCACACACGGATAAATAATATCACTCATAAGGAGTTTTTATTATGAACCATTAACCATTAAAAGCAACGCGCTAACTCCAAAAGAAACGGCGCAGTATTTAGACATTTCAATCGCCGACGTTATGGCGTTTTACCAAACGCGAGATTTCTCCGAAGCCTAAACGCCTAACCGAGGCGCACAATACGCTTTTTAAAAAGTGACCTTGACACTTATCTACAAGATAGGGCGCATAAATGAAAACATTTAAAGACGATAGCGAAGCTAGGCTATACGGGCGTTTTTACGCTCGTTTATCAAATACCCCGATATTAAGGCGATTACGCGCGAGACGGACAACCAGGAGCAAAGCGAGCTACGCGAGGGGCGTGACTAAAGCCCTTTGTGTGGCTTTTCGAGTTTATTTGAGGAGCGCGAAACGGGCTAAATCAAAAGAGTATACGAAATAGCGCGAGTGCAAAAGGATAAAAAGCGCGCGAACTTTACGTAAAAATGCTAAAAGGTGCTGCTGATATTTATCTCAAATCTCTACAAGACGAACAAAGTGGAATCGATACGCGCGGACTTTAAGCCCGTAGCCTGATTTGTTTTTGTGCTTTGACCGAGCAGACAAAGAGGCTAAACGCATTACGAGACGAGAACAAAAAGGCTAATCGAAAGCCTTTTTGTCAATACGAGCACGCGATGAGTAAGCTGGTATTTACGCCCTAGCAAACTTTGCTTTAGCGCAGGCGATGAGGTTATATAAAAGCTTTTTAAAAAGCATTTGCATACACAAGGTGACAAGCTTAGACGTCACTCAGCACTTTGCTAGATTGCGCTTATGATTTGCTTTTTCCATATCGTGCAGACGCAAAAGCAAGAGCATAAAGAGTTAGAGATAAAAAGCAGGCATAGAGAGGAGAATAACCGATGATACGAAGCAAAACATAAAACGGCGTTAAGTAAAAATGATGTGGGACGGAACGGAACACTGCGGGGCGAGTATTGGCATAAAGTAACGCCAATCAGTATTTGAGTAGAGCTTTTTAGAGAAAAATCGTTACATTAGATGGGTGCACGGACGCGAACAATCCTAAAAGGCAGTTTCAGAATTATGGCGTATCGATGATTTTCAAAAGGCTAAAAAGATACTAGGGGCAAAATATGAGTGTACATAGTGGCATTTTAACAATCCGAAATTTGGAGATTTTAGAATGCGGCGATACGTGGAGCTTATCAGATAGGCAAGTAGCCGGGGGCTTTGGAGTTACACAAGGCAGTAAAGAAAACAAAGAACGCAGGGTGCGACCGAATACCGTGAGGGAGTTCATTTTTACTATCAAGACGTAATTCAAAACAAAGATAGGACAATGACCCATTACAAATCAGGCGAGAGTGTCCAGCGCCCAAAAATGGTATTTTGGACGAAAAAGGCGTTGTTACTCTTGGGTTCTAAATTGACCCAGACCCCGCAAACAATAGCGCTTTAGGGACTGGGCGAGCGAGATTTTATCCAAACAGCAACTAACGCCCTACTATTCAAGAGCTTTTAGATAATCCTCGCCTCACTTGCTGAGCTGGCTCTAAGATATGCCGATACACTAGAGCAAAATAAACGCCTCGAAGCTCAGGCGATAGAAAACAAGCCTTATATCGCATACGCTAGGACAATAGAGAGTAGCCACGGCGATTTAAAAATAGGCGAATATGCGTAAATTGCTGATGATAAAAATAAAGGCGTAATTCAGGACTAAATCGTTATTCGCTTTAATGCGCGAACTAGGGATTTTGATGTTTACTAATGAACCTTGCAAAAGTATCTAAATATGGGCTTTCTTTTAGACGCAAACCGCGACCATTTACAAAAGCCAAATGGCGAGCAATGCTTAGATATTATCACTCTAATAACGCCTAAGGGGTCAAGTAAAGTTAGCCGAAAAAGCTAATCAAGGGCTATAAAAAGCTAAAAATGACGTATCGAATGAGGCTAATTAGAGTGCAGGGGCGGGCAAGCCAGAGCAAGTTTAGCCGCCTTTAAAAGTTAATTTCGATGGATATAGCAGAACTTGCAGCATTATCAACCCAGCCGAGAGTAGGATTCACATAGACACGATAAGGATATCATCTTTTACAAAAAGCTATTACGCAAAGACCCATAAAAATCGACCTTTTAAATTCAATCGCTCGAAAATATGGCAAAAATGGCAAAAGCTGGATAAGCAAACAGCAAAAGCCGTCAAGATAGAACGCCGTTATGAGTTCGAGATTACTGAGATAGAATTAATATTTATGTCTTTAGTGACTTGCCTATACGCTACTTTAAAATCATCAGGCAATGAGGCCACAAAAAGGCGTTATTTGAAGTTTATGGACTTAGAGCAATACAACAAGACACCACCACCCAAAGAGTTAATAGCGGAGCTCTAGGCGTGATAAATAATGTTTCATCGCTTGACCTTTGTTTTGATAAGGATAGCCCTTGACCCTTGAGCCCCTTTTACGTGAGGTTATTAGCTTTGAAAATACCTAGCTATTTAAAAACAACGATGTATTAACTAGGGTGTATTTTTGTACGACAAGGCAAAGAAAATAATCTAAACTTGCCTATCTACCGAGCCGAAGCCGTAGTAACTATAAATCCTAAAAGCAAAGATAATCCCTTGCCTCTCAAGCAAAGGCTAAATTTTACAACGCCATACGCCCTGAGATAAGTTTAAATCCATACTAGACAAGACCACTAAAAGAGCAAGAGCACAATCAAGCCCTACAAAGTCAAAAAGAGAACAAAAGAGAGCTAGAGCATAATTAGCTAGTGGTAGCATGAAACTATTATTAGCACGTTTTTCATAAAATGACGCAGAATACCTCTAAAAGGGCTAATATGGACTTGATAGGACTATTTTTCAGCAAAAAAGACTAAATGATTATGAGAGAAGCCAAGCATAGGGATAATGCTTATGCAAGATTAGCGCCTAAACTAGGGATAATTGAAATTATTACACGTAATAGACTCGCGAGATTATTAGGCATCGACGACGATACTTTTATTTCAGAAGCAAACACTAGGCTACTGGGTTTACATTAATCAAAACGTGATGAAAGTTCATAACAAAGTAGCAGATTTTAATAGGCTAAAACTCGTAATTATTCAAAATACAATAGGCAAGCCAAAAAGCACAATGCCTAGACTACAAAAAGTTGCGTGCTATTCAACTCATACTTGCAATAGAAACCGCACCTTTCATTTTGAAAACCTTTACAAGCTAAATCCAAAAGGAACACCAAGAATATCAGCCAGACATGATATATAGTGACTGGCATGAAAATTAGAAACCTTTGTTGATGATGCTTTTGGATTGTTTTAGATAATGAGATAAGGGAATATTTACAGAGAGGGACTTTAAAAGCGCCCTCGGTGAATTTCTCGTAATTATACAAGTCATTTTTAAACAAGTCAAGCAAAATCTATCAGAGCATAACCAGCCGAGTTTTGGCTCGTTACCTCAACGCAAGATGGGTCACTGAGCCCCAGATCTGGGTGGTGAAGCCCCTAATTTTATGCGTTTAGCCTAATTTTTGCGTGACGTATGCAAAAGCCCTAAACCAGCCCTAACAATGAAACCCAAACAGCCCTATTGTCAAAGCTCGAGGCTAGAAAGTGAGAAACGTAAAAGCTACCTATGTTAAACATAGCCAGCTTTAAAAGATGACCTAAGTTTAACTTACCTCATCGTTTTCCCAAAAGAAATGATAGCGATGCAAAGGGATGGATTATATCCGCTCCATAAAAAAGGAGGCAGATTATCACAAAAAGGAAAACCCTAGCAAAAATGGATTTTCACAGTGAAAACGGCTTTTAACCCATAGCCAAAACAGCCCCTTGCTAGCTTGTAGTTTTTATAAAAAGGATGCTGCAGAAAATATCACTCGTTATCATTTTTAGCGTTTTTCGTCTATCTTTTAAAAATCAGAAAA